>Ga0080064_1002465_pt1 | contig 31325 bp, 31 predicted proteins | sample Subgrocontami54m_FD_69260 | JGI IMG/M metagenome (GOLD analysis project Ga0080064, IMG submission 69260) | Subsurface groundwater microbial communities from S. Glens Falls, New York, USA - GMW46 contaminated, 5.4 m (SPADES assembly) (version 2) ...
CGCGTATGTGGACAAGACCTTCCCGGCCCGTGCGAAGGCCAAGGGGGGCGGCTTCATCGTGGCGGGAGAGAACTACGGGCAGGGATCGAGCCGCGAGCATGCGGCCATCGCTCCCATGTACCTGGGCATCAAGGTGGTTCTGGCCAAGTCGTATGCCCGGATCCACGAGTCCAACTTGGTAAACTTTGGGATCCCGCCGCTTCGGTTCATCGACCCGGTTGACGGTGACACCATCGAGCAGGGCGACCGGCTCGAGCTTCCCGAGATCCGTGCGGCCCTGGAAGAAGGACGGCCGATCATCGTTCGGAACGTCACGAAGGGTAGGGAGTACCGGATGACCCACGCCCTCTCTCCTCGGCAGGTGGCGATGCTCCTAGCCGGCGGCCTCACCCGCTTCTTGCAGCGCAAGTGGGGGGTGCAGCAATGACCGGCGCCGAGCTGCTGGTCCGCTGCCTCGAGCGCGAAGGCGTGGAGTACGTCTTCGGGGTGCCCGGCGAGGAGACCCTGGACATCAACAATGCCCTCCTGGACTCGAAGATCCGCTTCATCCCGACCCGTCACGAGCAGGGCGCGGCCTTCATGGCCGACGTCTACGGGCGCCTCACCGGGCGCGCCGGGGTGTGCCTGGCCACACTCGGCCCCGGCGCGACCAACCTGGCCACGGGCTTGGCCGACGCCAATCTGGATCGGGCCCCGGTCGTGGCCATCACCGGCCAGGTCAGTCGTGACCGGATGCACAAGGAATCCCACCAGCACGTGAACATCGTGGAGGCCTTCGGGCCGTTCACCAAGTGGAATGCCCGGGTCGAGACAGGGGCAGTCATTCCAGAGGTCGTGCGGAAGGCCTTCAAGCTGGCGCAGGAGGAGAAGCCGGGAGCCTGCCACATCGAGTTGCCCGAGGACGTGGCTGAGGAGCCGGCGGAGGGCGAGCCGCTCACCGTCGAACGGGCCCGGCGCCCCTCGCCGGATCGGCCACCGCTGGCCCGGGCTGCTGAGCTGATCAACCAGGCCCAGCGCCCGCTCATCCTGGCGGGCAACGGCGTCGTCCGCGGCCGCGCGTCCACTGAGCTCCGTCTTCTCGCCGAGCGGGCGGGGATCGCGGTGGTGAATACCTTCATGGCCAAGGGCATCCTGCCGGCGGAGCACCCGCAGGCCGTGATGACGGTCGGGCTCGGCCGGGGGGATGCCGAGCGCGCGGGGTTTCTCGAGGCAGACCTCGTGATCGCCGCGGGCTACGACCCGGTGGAGTGGGGCCCGCGGACGTGGAACCCGAGGCGCCAGGCCCAGATCGTTCATCTCGATTTCACCTCGGCGGAGGTGGATGCGCACTACGAGCCGGCGGTGGAAGTCGTGGCCGATGTGCGGGAGGCGCTGGAGCTCCTCGCCGCGCTCGTGGCGCCAGTGGACCGGCAGCCCCCCGCCAAGGCGCGACGAGACGACCGCTGTCGGTCGGACGCCTTTCCCCTGCTCCCCGAGCGCGTGCTCGCGGACTTGGAGGCGGTGCTGGCCCCCGAGGATCTGGTGATCTCCGACGTCGGGGCCCACAAGCTCTGGGTCGCGAAGCACTACGGGGCGCGCCTGCCCAATACCGTGATCATCTCCAACGGCTTTGCCGCCATGGGCATCGGGCTCCCCGGAGCCATCGCGGCGAAACTGCTCTTCCCCGAGCGGCGCGTCGTGACGGTCACCGGGGATGGGGGGTTCCTGATGAACGTCCAGGAGCTGGAGACCGCGACGCGCCTGGGTCTGCCGCTCGTGGTCCTGATCTTTCGCGACGACGGCTACGGGTCCATCCGCTGGAAGCAGGTGCAGCGGTTCCAGCGCACGGCGGGAGTCGAGTTCGGCAACCCCGACTTCGTGCGTCTGGCGGACGCGTTCGGCTGCCGGGGCTTCCGCGTGGAATCGGCGGCCCAACTCGCCCCGATCCTGAAGGAGGCTCTCGCCCATCCGAGTCCGGCCGTCATCGACTGCCCGGTGGACTACCGGGAGAACGATCGGCTGGTCGAGGCATAGGGCTGGCGGAGCCAACCAGATCTCAGCGGCATCCGGGCATCCCGGATCGGTGAGGACGCGGAAATGGTGACGAAACCAGAGATCACGGAGTCGCTCGCGCGGGCGCTCGTCTTGGACGAACTGTTCGATCTCTCCCTGTACAAGGCGCTGCGCGATATGACGAGCGGCGATCTCCAGCGCATGCTGGACGAGCTGATCCCCATCGAGACCCAGCACTTCACGTTCTGGAAGAAGTTCTTCCAGAGCGACATCGACGCGCTGGACCGGAGGCGGAGGCTGAAGCTCCGCGTGCTGACCCTTCTCTGCCGGCTGTTCGGAGACCGGGCGGTCCATCTCGTCCTCGAGGCGATCGAGATCTACGGCGTCCGCAAGTACCTCACGGTGTGGGAGACCTACAGACACGACGCGCTCGGCGCGGCCGTGAGGGAGGTCCTCGACGAGGAGCTTCGCCACGAGGACCGGCTGGTGAGTGCGTCGATCGAGCGCCGGGTCGATCCGGCGGGAGTCCGCAACGTGTTCCTGGGGTTCAACGATGGTCTCGTCGAGATCCTGGGCGTGGTGAGCGGCCTGTTCGCCGCCTTCCAGGACGTCGCCTCGATTCTGATGGCCACAGTCACTGTTGCCGTCGCCGGGTCTTTCTCGATGGCCGCAGGGGTGTTCGTCGCGTCCAGTTCGGAGCGCGAGGTGCAGAGGATCGAGGAGGGGAAACGGGCATTTCTCGGCGAGTCGCTACCGTCGACATCGGCTGCCGCCTTGCCGCTCAGGAGCGCGCTCCTGGTGGGGGTATCGTATCTGCTCGGCGCCCTGGTCCCGGTGCTACCGGTGCTGTTCGGCGCGCGGACCGTCGCCGTGTCGCTGCTCGCCGGCGGCATTGTCACGGTCCTCCTCTCGGCGATGCTGGCGTTTCTCTCGGGCATGGACTTCAGGCGGCGACTGCTCTCCAACGGGGTGATCCTTGCCGCCGCCGTGGGGATCACCTACGCGATCGGCCTCGTGGCGAAAAGTCTCCTCGGCATCGCCGCCCCATAGCAGCGTGAGAGGGGGCGAGGGCATGAAAACACGCATTGAAACCGGCACGATGGGAGCGATCGAGGTTCCGGCGGACCGCGACTGGGGAGCCCAAACCCAGCGCTCGCTCCAGCACTTCCGCATTGGTGGCGACCGCTTCACGCGGGAGATGATCCGGGCCTTCAGCATCTTGAAGAAGACGTGCGCGCAGGTGAACCGAGACCTCGGGCTCCTGCCCGAGGGCAAGGCCCGGGCCATTGTCCAGGTCGTGGACGAGGTGATCGAGGGGAAGCTGGATGATCACTTCCCGCTGGTGGTCTGGCAGACAGGCAGTGGCACCCAGACCAACATGAACGCCAACGAGGTCATCGCCAACCGGGCCATTGAGTTGCTGGGCGGCCAGCTCGGGTCGAAGACGCCGGTCCATCCCAACGACGACGTCAACAAGGGCCAGTCCTCAAACGATGCCTTCCCCACCGCCATGCACATCGCCGCGGTAGAGCAGATCCGGGGACGGCTCTTCCCGGCCGTGCGCCGGCTCCGGGACACGCTGGATCAGAAAGCGCGGGCCTTCGCCGACATCGTCAAGATCGGGCGGACGCACCTCCAGGACGCGGTGCCGCTGACGCTCGGACAAGAGATCTCTGGGTGGGTGAGCCAGCTCGATCACGCGCTCCGGCACACGGAGGCGGCCCTGCCGCACCTCTACGAGCTGGCCATCGGGGGGACCGCGGTGGGGACCGGGCTCAACACCCACCACGAGTTCGCGGAGCGCGCGGCCAAGAAGATCGCCGAGCTGACCGGGCACCCGTTCGTCTCGGCAGAGAACAAGTTCGAGGCCCTGGCGGCCCACGATGCCCTGGTGGCGGTTCACGGGGCGCTCAAGACTCTGGCGGCGGCGCCCTCATGAAGATTGCCAACGACGTCCGGTGGCTGGCCTTCGGGCCCCGCTGCGGGATCGGCGAGATTACCATCCCGGAGAACGAGCCCGGCAGTTCCATCATGCCGGGCAAGGTCAACTCGACGCAGTCCGAGGCCCTCACCATGGTGTGCGCCCAGGTCCCCGGCAACGACGTGCGCCACTCCATGCGGCTCCTGGCCGACGCCTGCGAGTCCTTCGAGGAGCAGTGCGCCCGAGGCATCGAGCCAGACCGCGAGCGGATCGGCCAGCACCTGGAGCGGTCGCTCATGCTGGTGACGGCGCTGACGGCGCGCCTCGGCTACGACCGGGCCCCCGAGATCGCGAAGAAGGCCCACCGGGACGGGCTGACGCTCAAGGAGGTGGCGCTCGCGCTCGGCTACCTGACCGCCGAGGAGTTCGACCGGTGCGTGCAGCCCGAGCGGATGGTGAACCCTTTGCCATCCCCGGGAGCGCATCCAGTGGGGTGAGTTTGCCCAGAAGCTGGCGGCACCGCATCACCAGGCACTTTTCTGAAGGAGAATGAATGTCTCCAACTCATCAGTGGTATGGCTTCCTGATCTACAGCCTGATAATTGTCGTCTCACTGGCTATCTTTGCCCAACGGGCGTTCTACCTCTTTCGCCTCATGAAGTTAGGAAAGCCTGCCGTGCGATGGGATGAGGTCGGGCAACGGCTCAAGGGCATCTTACTGCACGTGCTGGGCCAGGGGCGCCTCCTCAAAGAGTTCCATGCGGGGCTCATGCACGCCACGATCTTTTGGGGCTTCGTGATCTTGACACTCGGGTCCATCGAATTCTTCGGGAAAGGATTTACTGAATCATTCTCACTCCCACTGTTGTCGGGCCGCTCGTACCACCTCTTCATGCAGGACCTCTTTTCTGTTGCTGTGATTGTTGCGATCGGCTACGCCGCCTTTCGACGGATCGTGACCAAGCCGAAGCAGCTCACACTGTCGACTGAAGGGCTGATCATCCTGGCGCTGATCTTCGGCTTGATGCTCTCTGACCTGATGGCCGACGCGGCCCGGATCAGGCTTGCTCCCGACACGAACGATGTCTGGGCCTTTGCGGGAAGTGCGCTGGCACCGCTCTACTCCAATCTTCCCCCTGGGAGTGCGCAGAGCCTCTACCAGGTCTTCTGGTGGATGCACGCAGGAATGCTGCTTGGCTTTCTCGACTGGATCTTGTACTCCAAACATCTGCACATCGTCGCGGCTCCGTTCAACGTCTTCTTTCGGCCGCTGACCCCGAAGGGTGAGTTTCGAAGCTTGGACCTTGAAGCATCGGAGACTTTCGGCGTGAGCCAGCTCACCGAGTTTACCTGGAAGGATCTCTTTGACCTCTACAACTGCACCGAGTGCGGCCGCTGCACGGCAGCCTGCCCCGCGAATGCCGCCGGAAAAGAGCTTGATCCGAAGATGCTCATTCTGAACCTTCAAGACAACCTGCTGGAGCAGGGCCCCAAGCTCCTCACCAAGAAAAATGGGAACGGGCAGCCCGGCACGCACGATGGATCCGCCATGGTCGGTGATGTCATCCACGACAATGTCCTTTGGGCCTGCACCACATGCCTGGCCTGCGTCGCCGTCTGCCCGGTCTTTATCGAGCATGTCCCCAAGATCATCGATATGCGCCGGCACCTGGTGCTGAACGAATCGCGCTTTCCTACTGAGCTGAAGGCGACGTTCAGGAACCTGGAGACCAACGGCAACCCGTGGCAGCTCTCAGCCTCGACGCGGGCTGACTGGGCGAAAGACCTTGGCGTGAAGCAGATGCGCGAGGTGAAGAGCGCCGAGTACCTCTACTGGGTGGGCTGCTATGGTGCGTTCGATGAGCGGAACAGAAAAGTTGCCCGCGCCATGGTGAAGATTCTTCAAGCCGCCCAGGTGGACTTTGCCATCCTCGGCAACGAAGAGCAGTGCACCGGCGAGCCGGCCCGCCGCATTGGCCACGAGTATCTCTTCCAGACGCTGGCCCAGAGCAACATCGAGACGCTGAAGCAGTACAAGGTGCAGAAGATCCTCACGGCCTGCCCGCACTGCTTCAACACGATCAGGCACGAGTACCCTCGGTTCGATGGCCACTTCCAGGTGATCCATCATACGGAGTTCATTCATGAGCTGATTCGCACCGGCCGTCTTCGAGTCTCCGCAGAGATCACTCAGCGGATCGCCTATCACGACCCGTGCTACCTCGGGCGCTACAACGACATCTACGACGATCCCCGGGCGCTGCTCCGGTCCCTCTCCCGAGGCCCGCTGGTGGAGATGCACCAGCACAGATCCAGGAGCTTCTGCTGCGGCGGTGGCGGCGGGCGCGTCTGGATGGAGGAGCACGAGGGGCGGCGGGTGAACCATCTCAGAGTCGAGCAAGCCATGGAGGTCCAAACAGAAATTCTGGCCTCTGCGTGCCCGTTCTGCCTGACCATGTTCGAGGACGGCGTGCGGGGGAAAGGGGTTGAGGAGTCGATTGCCACCAAAGACGTCGCAGAGCTGGTCGTCGAGAACCTCAGATGATGGTGGAGATTCGACGTGGTCACAGTGAAGATATCCTTGCGTGCGTGAATCTGGGGTCGCCCGTCGCCCCCTACGCGGTCGAGTAGCCAACTGCCAACCAACGCATCGCGTCAAGCGGCGAACTCTCACAGATGTGATTTCTCGGGAGCAAAGCTCAGGACGCGCCGCCTTGATCCACGCCGAGGACAGAACGCTCCCGGGATGGACAGAACGCCGACCCCGCGGGGACGCGCGTCGACCAGCGAGCCCAAGATCCGGATACGGCTCCCAACAAAGACGGGCGCTTCCAGCGCACAGAGTTCCGAAGGCTGACCACCGCCGAAGGCACGCCTCTTGCTTGAAGAAGCTCGGCTGCCTCTGATGCAGAAGGCAGCGATGCAGGGGTCTTGATCTGCCCGTATCCTGTGAGGTGTGCGAAGATGAGCGTGAGTCAGCCCGCGAAACCCGTCCTTTATGTGAACAAGACGCGCGCGGCCGAGCAAGCGACGGCGCTTCTTGACACCTACGATATCGACTTCGAAATCCGGCACACGAGCGAGCCCTTCGTGTTCCTGGAGTGGAACGGTATCCGGTACACGGACCTCCTTGGCGTCGCGGACTTTCTGATGTTCGCGGGACGTCTTCCAATCCCTGGAGTGCGGAAGGGCTCGCGGGGCGACGGGGCCCTTCCCGGATCACCCATCCGCCTACCTCGCCTGAGCGCCTGACCCTCTCTGCCAATATGAGTGAGACAGCGACCCCCCGGAAGTTTAGTGTCGAGGGCGAGCAAGGATCGGAGGCCGATGAGCGCAGCGGAGCGGGACCAGAGCGAGCGGGAGATCGAGCTCGCGACGAAGCCCGCGCGGCGGGGGTTTAGCCTCGAGTACAAGCGACGGATCGTCCGCGAGGCGGACGGCTGTAAGACACCGGGCGCGGTGTCGGCGTCGCCGCGATGTAAAGTCTCTCGACCCAGGAGGAAAGCCATGTCGCAGACGTCGCTCACAGAGATGCTGCGCCTCACCTCGGCCCCGGTGGCCATCGCCTTCGTCGACGCGGCGCCGCCGGGCGTGCCGCACGTCTCCGCCGTGGAGCCGGCCGGTTGCGGCTACTGGCGCCGCGCCGCCGCTGGGGAGGTGTTCTTCACCGTCGCCGACGATCACAAGGGCTGCGCGGTGGGGGCGCACACGCACAACGTGACGCTCTCGCCGGTGGAAGAGCAGGAGCTGATGGGCCTGGTGCAAACGATGGTGGGCCTTTCGTACCTCAAGATGGAGGATGTGCCGCAGATCCCGACGCGCAAGACGGCGCTGCAGGTGGCGGTCTACGCGCCGCTCGCCGCCGCGCCGGTGCCGCCCGACGTGGTGCTGGTGCGCGGTAACGCGCGGCAGTTGATGCTACTGGCGGAGGCGGCCCAGGCGGCGGGCGTGGCCGGGACCGGGGCAACCATGGGGCGGCCCACCTGCGCGGTGCTGCCGGAGGCGATCAACTCGGCGCGCACCGCCGCAAGCTTCGGCTGCATCGGCAACCGCGTCTACACCGGCGCCGACGACACTGAGGCCTACTTCGCCATCCCCGGCCTGCAACTCGGCGCCGTCGAGGAGAAGCTGGCGGTGATCGTGCGCGCCAACCAGGAGCTGGAGAAGTTCCACCGAGGGCGCGCCGCCGCGACGCCGACGGCGTAGGAGGACAAGAGTGAACAATTATCCGCTGCTCATCGAGTTCGTTCCAGGTACCCGCATCAGCCGCGAACCGGAGGTTGTGTCGAAGCTGCCGATCCTGCAGAACGGTCCCCCTGGAACGTCTGTCGTCTTCGGAGACGGAGCAACGGTGCCCCTGCCAACCGATCAGATCGTCTTCGCCGAAGATGGCGGTGGCGCCGCCCATGTGGGCTTCGGCGGAATGAGCTTCGAGGGAATGGAAGGCGGCCAGCTGGTCTTCTTGCGGGTTCGCGATCTCCAGCCCGAGGAGCTACTGTCCCCCCAGCGTGGTCGAAGGATGACGCTCGAGCCGCCCATGGTCACCTCCATTGCGGTTGACGGGCGAGTCGTGTGGCCGCAGTGACTGGCCGAGCACCGGGTGGCCGAGCGAGCGGCCGTGCTCGCCACGGCGTACGCGGCCCATCCCGAGCGGTTTCCCGGCGGCGTGCCTCAACCCGCGGCGCGCCCACCGCCGTCTGGATCAACCCACCCAAGACCCAAGCGACCGAGGAGGCGCTCCTATACTAGACTCGCAAACCCGCTGTCTCATTCTTGTTGACAGGCTCCGCGCGCGCGCGCCATGTCCTTCGATCACACAAACCGCGAGGCCGTGAGCGGGGGCTGGCGTGGCCGACGCCAACCTCGGCCGCGCGCCCATCATTGCCATCACGGGGCAGGCGGGACGGGAGCAGATCCACAAGGAGTACTACCCAGGGCCTGCCAAGGAAGGAAGGGATGAGGTGAACCCGGTGCACGACTTCATGGCCACCTTGATTAGCGATCCGGTGATGAGGGAACGCGTTCTGCATGTGTTCTCCGCCCTGCCGGAAGGCGTACAGGCGGAGTTCATGGGGGATCCCGGATTCGGGAGGGGATCTACGACACCGGACCTCGGGGTGGCTCCCGGCTCCTGATCCCGTGTCCTCAAGCGGCTCAGGGAAGTCGACTTGTTGCCCTTGAGAGATCGCTGGCCGTTCGCTCCCGCGCCTTTGCGCACTACGTGATCGCGCACGAGCTTGCTCATGCGCTCTTGCGGAACCGTGGGCGCCACCCCGAGGAAGACCCGGAAGTGGCGGCCGACTCGCTCGCGGCCGCGTGGGGGTTCCCGCGGCCGGCCACGCTTCCCCTCCTTGGGGCGGATCCAAGCAAGAGCCGCCGATTCTGACCGTGGGACCAACAGGGGTGTGGTGATGGACAACCGTCTTGTCGACGCTACCTGGACCTACCACAACGACACCAAACACTCCGACCAGAGCGTGCGCACGAGTGCCCATTTTCTTGACTGGCCGAACCAGCCGCTGCTCTTCAAGGTGTATTCGACACTTAAGCCCATCCCGTTGCCCGGCGACCTCGCGCCCTCCGCAATGCCGGCTCTTGCTGCCATCGCGGCCTCGGGGGTGGATCCGGCTGGCACCCGCGTCCCGGACCTGAAAACCGTCGCGGGGATCTTGTTCTTCTCCGCAGGCATTACCCGGCGGCGGGCCGTTCACGGGGGAGAGATCCTGTTTCGCGCCGCCGCCTGTACGGGCGCGCTCTATCACATCGAGCTGTATCTCGTCTGCGGTGACCTGCCGGATCTGGAGGCCGGGGTCTATCACGTCGGGGTGCACGACTTCGCACTGCGAAAGTTGCGCGCTGGAGATCACCGGGGCGCCGTCGTGACGGCGACCGCGGGCGAGCCGTCCATCGCCGCCGCGCCCGCGATCATCGTCTGTACCGGGACGTACTGGCGCAACGCATGGAAGTACCAGGCACGCGCCTACCGGCACTGCTTCTGGGACACGGGCACGATTCTGGCCAACCTGCTGGCGGCCTCGGCGGCCTTTGAGGTCCCGTCACGGATCGTGTGCGGCTTCGTGGACGGCGAGGTGAACCGGCTACTGGACCTCGACGTGGAGCGGGAGGTCGCGCTGGCCCTCATCGCGCTGGGACGGGATCGAACCTCGCCGGGGGCAGTTGTCCCCGAAGTCGGGCCGCTCGGTCTCCCGACCGAGCCGCTGTCCAGGACCGAGGTCGACTATCCCGCGATCCGGGCCATGCACGCAGCCTCGTCGCTGGACCAAGACGATCAGGTGAGGGCGTGGCGCGGTCAGACGCCGGCAGCGGGCCGTCCGGCGCCTTCTGGACATCTCATCCCGCTCCGTCCCCCCGAGGACACCGCGCTGCCGGGGGACGCAATCGACCAGGTGATCCTCCGACGAGGCTCCACTCGACAGTTTGCCCGGGAGCCGATCACACTCGCGCAGCTCTCTACGACGCTAGACCGGGCGACGCGGGGAGTCCCGGCGGATTTCATCGAGCCGGCGGGAGCGATGTTCAATCACCTGTATCTCATCGTCCACGACGTCGAGGGCCTACCGGCCGGCGCGTACGTGTTCCATCGGGACCGTCAGGCGCTCGAGCTGCTGAAGGAGGGGAACTTCCGGCGGGAGGCTGGCTACCTCGGGCTCGGGCAGGAGCTCCCCGCCGACGCCAGCGTGAACGTCTACGTTCTAGCTGATCTCCCCCGTATCTTGGAGCGTTTCGGCAACCGAGGCTACCGCGCCACCCAGCTCGAAGCCGGCATCATCGGCGGGAAGGTGTACCTGTCCGCGTACGCCCAGCGACTCGGCGCTACCGGACTCACCTTCTACGACGACGAGGTGACGGCGTTCTTCTCCCCGCACGCTGCGGGCAAGAGCGTCATGTTCCTGACCGCTCTCGGCAGGTCCGCCAAGCAAAACGCAGAGAGAGGCCAGCGATGACAGGCCAGCAGGCCGCGCCCCGGCACACCAACCGTCTCATCAGCGAGACCAGTCCCTATCTGTTACAGCACGCCCACAACCCGGTGGACTGGTACCCCTGGGGGGAGAGGCCGTCCTCGCGGCTCCCACAGCCGCCGCGAGCCATGGCGAGGCGCGGTGCCCGGCAGGGCCGATCCACAATTGAGCCAGAGAGGTGCGCGAATGAGGAGTCTGGCGAGCGAAAAGTGCGTCGCCTGCCGCCGCGATGCCCCGCGGGTGACCGCGGCGGAGATAGAAGAACTCAGGCCGCAGGTTCCTGACTGGGAACTGGTGGAGCGGGATGGCATTCCTCGGTTGGAGCGGATGCTCAGATTCGCCGACTTTGCTGAGGCCCTCGCCTTCACCAACCGCGTCGGCGTCCTCGCCGAAGCGGAAGGCCATCATCCCGCTCTGCTCACCGAATGGGGCCGGGTGACGGTGACCTGGTGGACCCATAAGATCCACGGGCTCCACCGCAATGACTTCGTCATGGCTGCGAAGACCGATTCACTGGTTGGGGGCTGAGGGGCGCGATCAGTCGCCCGGTCTCGACGATTATGACGACCGGCATCACACGCGTGGACACACGCACGGGCGACGAAGGGACCACCGCATTGGTCGGCGGCAAACGCGTGCCGAAAGATTGGCCGCGGATCGCTGCGACGGCCCGATCGGGGGGACGAGCGTGAAGACTACCCCTGGGGAGATCCGTCGCGTCGAGAATCGAGAGGTCCACATCTCCGGGGCAGGCCGGCACAAGAGCGTCTCCACGGACAAGTGTCTCCTGGCGGACCGGGATCTGCTCATTGACACGCTGTGGGCCGCGTGCTCGTGTGAAACCTGGTGGCAAGGCGCCGTCCGCTGAAGCTCGAGGTGGCTCACCGTCCCGAGGTCCGTGCCGGCGTGTCCCTGTCCCTCAGCGGGCCGTTCCGGTTGCAAGGGGAACAGGCCCTTAACGGGCTCCAACTGTGGGCCGATTACGTCACCGAAGCGGGCGGACTTCCTCTGGGACTCGCAGGGTCTCGCCGCCCGCTCCGATTGCTCATCCTCGATGACAGGAGCAGGACGAGCCTCGCGAAGGAGAGCGTCCTGCGCTTTCTGACCCAGGATCATGTGGATCTCCTCATCGGCCCCTATTCGAGTGGCCTGACGCTGGCCGTCGCGCCCCTCGCTGAGGCCCACGGAAAGATTCTCTGGAACCACGGCGGAGTCTCGGATGCGATCTTCCAGGGGAGCTGGCGGTATCTGGTGAGCGTGCCCAGCCCTGCCAGCGACTATCTCAAGGCTCTCCCGCTCCTGGTGAGGAGTCAGGACCCCTCGGTCGCCCGGATCAGCGTGGTCTACGCAAAGACCGGATCCTTTGCCGCCCATGTGGCCAGAGGCGTCGCGGATGGGGCCAAGGCCGCCGGGTTCGACGTGATCCGGTTGATCCCCTTCGACTCGCCGATCCGGGACGCCCGCGCATTGCTCCGGGAAGCCCTCGCAGCAGAACCCGATCTCCTCGTCGGGGCCGGAAGCTTTCAAGATGATGTGGTGATCGTCAGGCGTCTGGACCTCGCGAGCCGCGTCAAGACCCTGGCGTTCGTCGGGGCGGGGCTCGAGGCCTTCTATGGGGAAGTCGGTGCTCTGGCCGAAGGGGTGATCGGACCCAGCCAGTGGGAGCCGGCAGCCCATGACGGGCCCCTCACGGGGCCCGACTCGGAATGGTTCTGCTCCGCGTTTCACACGAGATTTCACCAGAGGCCGGGGTACCCCGCCGCCCAGGCCTTCGCGATCGGGATCGTGGTCGGAGAGTGCCTTCGGCGGGCAGGAAGCTTGGAAGATGAGCCACTCCTCAGGGTGGCCCACACCCTGGAGACGACGACCCTCTACGGAGGGTTCCGGCTGGACCAGTTGACCGCGCGCCAGATCGGCCACCGCGTGCTCCTCGTTCGGTGGCGGAGAGGCCGGAAGGTGGTGATCTCTCGGTAGGGGACAAAACGTTCGGTCAGGGGACGAAACGCCGACCCCCGTGCGTTCTCTCTCGCCACTCACCCCCTGCGAGGCAGTCCGGCTCTAAGCGAATCTTCCTCGTAAACATAAGACGTTACGCCACAGTCTCGCCGACCCTCTGGCCAGGATGGTCGTGGCATGCCCATTGCTCTGCTGTGGGAGGCAGAGGCAACGATGCACAACATCCTGATCTGCTCGGTTAACGAGGACCTGCTGACGGCGCTGCGCGCCGCGTCGGGCGGGGGAGACGTCCATTTGACGGTGTGCCGCCGGGGGATGGAAGCGGTGCGGGCCCTGATGGCGCTCTCGTTCGATCGCCTGATCCTGGATCTCGAGACCCCCGGGCTCGACGCCCTCTTCCTGGTCTCCATTGCGAGACGAATCGACCCGCACCTTCCGGTCGTCGCGGTCTCCCGTGGCCCGGTGGTCCAGGCGAGAGAGATCCAGCACAAGGGGGTCGCGCACCATCTGGTGCCCCTGACCGCCGGCCCTGAAATCGCGCAGAGGATCGCGCTCGGCGTCGAACAGGGAGAAGAGGCGGAGCTGCTTCTATGATCCCGCTCTCCTGCCCCCGCGACGGTTCCCTGCTCCGCCTGGATATTGAGCATCTGCGGCGCGTGGCCAGTACGAACCAGCCGGAGGCCTTCCCGATCATGTGGCGGTGCGTGGCGAGTGCCCATACCGTCATGGATCGTGAGCCTGATCGGGTCGTGACGCGCCATCTGGACTCGTACCGGAACAACGGCGTGAAAGGCGGGGCAGTGATTCGCGCCAAGCGGGTCAGCAGATCGGCTAGAGGGAAGGAGACGCATCGATGCGCGTCATGAACCGGGAGGCCGAGGCAGAGATGATCACCGAGCAGGCGGTCCTGAGCGCGCTGGCGACGATCCAGGATCCGGATCTCCGGCGCGACATCGTGTCGCTCGGCTTCGTCAAGGGCCTCAGGATCGACGGCGGGACCGTCGCCTTCGCGATCGAGCTGACGACGCCCGCCTGCCCGGTGCGAGACCAGATGAAGGAGCAGGCGCACCGCGCCGTGCTGTCGCTGCCGGGCGTCAAGGCGGTGGATCTCACGATGACCGCGCAGGTGCGGGCCACCAGGTCGGAGCAGAAGGACAAGCTCCTGCCGCTGGTCAAGAACATCGTGCCCATCGCCAGCGGCAAGGGCGGCGTCGGCAAGTCCACCGTGAGCGCGAACCTCGCCGTCGCGCTGGCGAAGCTCGGCGCCCGGGTGGGGTTGATGGATGCCGACGTCTACGGGCCCACCATCCCGACCCTCATGGGGGCCGGCCCCGCGCCCGCCCAGCGAACCCCTGCGGTCTCCTACGGCGTGAAGATCATGTCGATGGGCTTCTTCGTGCCCAAGGGCGAGGCGACCATCTGGCGGGGGCCGATGCTCTCCAAGGTGGTGGACCAGTTCCTCGGCGGCGTCGAGTGGGGCGAGCTCGATTATCTGCTGGTCGATCTGCCGCCGGGCACCGGGGATGTCCAGTTGAGCCTCTGCCAGAAGATTCCCCTCACCGGCGCGGTCATCGTGTCGACCCCGCAAGACCTCGCCTTCAACGTGGCGGAGAAGGCCATCCTCATGTTCAACAAGCTCCGCACGCCGGTGCTGGGACTGGTCGAGAACATGAGCGGCTTCGAGTGCAGGCATTGCGGCCAGCGTGAAGAGATCTTCGGCAGCGGTGGGGCCCGACGCTATGCGATGGTGAACAACATCCCCTTCCTCGGTGAGATCCCGCTCGCGACGGAGATCCGGACCACCTCCGACGAGGGGCGCCCCATCGTCCAGTCGATGCCGGATTCGCCGAGTGCCCACGCCTTCGTCCAGGTCGCCGAGAATCTCGCGGCGGCGGTGAGCACGCTCCAGCTGGGCGGCGGCGTGGCGAATGAGCGCCCGGAGCCCGCGGAGATCACCCAGCCGTCGCCGGCCGAGGTCCGCATTCGCTGGAAGGACGGGCACGAAGCCTCTACACCGGCTACGCGCTCCGGCTCGGCTGTGGCTGTGCCCAGTGCGTCGATGAGCTGTCCGGCAAGAAGCGGCTCCGCGAGGAGTCGATCAGCCGGGATGTCCGTCCGCTCGCCATTGAGCCGGTGGGCCGGTATGCCCTCCGCTTCCGGTGGAGCGACGGGCACTCGACGGGCATCTACCCCTTCGAGCATTTGCGCGCACTCTGCCCCTGCCCGAGCTGTGCGGGCACACACGAGAAATACCAGGAAAGCGCAACAGCTGTCCAACATGGTTGAGGTGCAAAGAAGCCTTAAAGGAGAATCCATGAGCACGGCCACGAACACGATCGAGGCGCTCGCCAACCGCGAGTACAAGTACGGCTTCGTGACGGAGATCGAATCAGATGTCGCTCCGCGGGGGCTGAATGAGGACATCATCCGCCTGATCTCCGCCAAGAAGGACGAGCCGGACTGGATGCTCAAGTGGCGGCTCAAGGCCTACCGGCACTGGGCGACCCTGGAAAAGTCGGAGGCGGAGCCGAAGTGGGCCAACGTCCACTATCCGCCGATCGACTACCAGGACATGATCTACTACTCGGCCCCGAAGCAGAAGCCCAAGGCACCAGGCAGCCTCGACGAGGTGGACCAGGAGCTCCTGGCGACCTTCGAGAAGCTGGGCATCCCCCTGGCGGAGCAAAAGCGCCTCGCCGGTGTCGCCGTCGATGCGGTGTTCGACAGCGTCTCGGTGGCCACCACGTTCAAGGAGAAGCTGGCCGAGCTGGGGATCATCTTCTGCTCCTTCTCCGAGGCCGTCCAGAACCATCCGGAGCTGGTCCAGAAGTATCTCGGCTCGGTGGTCCCCCACAGCGACAACTTCTTCGCGGCGCTCAATGCCGCCGTCTTCAGCGACGGCTCGTTCTGCTATATCCCGAAGGGCGTGCGCTGCCCGATGGAGCTGTCGACCTACTTCCGCATCAACGCCGCCGACACCGGCCAGTTCGAGCGGACCCTCATCATCGCCGACGAGGGAAGCTACGTGAGCTACCTGGAAGGATGCACCGCGCCGATGCGGGACAAGAATCAGCTGCATGCGGCGGTCGTGGAGCTGATCGCGCTCGACAACGCCCAGATCAAGTACTCGACGATCCAGAACTGGTATCCGGGGAACAAGGAAGGGAAGGGCGGCATCTACAACTTTGTCACCAAGCGGGGCAAGTGCCTCGGGAAGAACTCCAAGATCTCCTGGACGCAGGTCGAGACCGGATCCGCCATCACCTGGAAGTACCCGAGCTGCATCCTCCAGGGCGAGAACTCGATCGGCGAGTTCTACTCGGTGGCGCTCACCAACAACTATCAGCAGGCGGACACCGGCACCAAGATGATCCACATCGGGAAGAACACCCGGAGCACCATCATCTCGAAGGGGATCTCCGCGGGCCACGGCCAGAACACGTACCGCGGGCTGGTGAAGATCATGAAGGGCGCGACCGGGGCCCGGAACTACTCGCAGTGCGACTCGCTGCTCCTGGGCGACCAGTGCGGCTCCCACACCTTCCCCTACCTCGAGGTGATGAACCACTCCTCGCAGGTCGAGCACGAGGCCTCCACCTCGAAGATCGGCGAGGATCAGCTCTTCTACTGCCGGCAGCGGGGCATTTCGGCGGAGGATGCGGTCAACCTGATCGTCAATGGTTTCTGCAAGAAGGTCTTTCGCGAGCTGCCGATGGAGTTTGCCGTGGAAGCCCAGAAGCTCTTGGGCGTGAGTCTCGAAGGCAGCGTCGGCTAGGACGGTCACGGTCACGGGAGGAAGGCGAAATGCTGGAAATACGGAGCCTGCATGCGAAGACCGGCAACAACGAGATCCTGCGGGGCATCGACCTCAGGGTGAACGCCGGCGAGGTCCACGCGGTCATGGGTCCGAACGGCTCGGGCAAGAGCACCCTGGCCCATGTTCTGGCCGGCCGGGCGGACTACGAGGTCACGGCGGGCGAGGTGATCTATGAGGGAAAGGACCTGCTGACGATGTCACCTGAGGATCGGGCTCGGGAGGGCATCTTTCTGGGCTTCCAGTACCCCGTCGAGATCCCCGGGGTCAGTACCACCTACTTCCTCAAGGCGGCGTTCAACGCGATCCGGAAGCATCGCGGCCTCGAGGAGCTGGATGCCGTCGACTTCCTGGCGCTGATCAAGGAGAAGACGAAAATCCTGGCGATGGATCAGAGCCTGCTCAACCGCCCGATCAACGAGGGGTTCTCCGGCGGCGAGAAGAAGCGCAACGAGATCTTTCAGATGGCGGTGCTGGAGCCGAAGCTCGCCATCCTGGACGAGACCGACTCGGGCCTCGACATCGATGCCCTGAAGATCGTGGCCAACGGCGTCACCGCGCTCCGGAGGCCGGACCGCGCCATGCTCGTGATCACCCATTACCAGCGGTTGCTGAACTACATCGTCCCCGACTTCGTGCACGTGCTCGTCGATGGTCGGATCGTCAAGTCCGGCGGGAAAGCGCTGGCCCTGGAGCTCGAAGCGAAGGGCTACGACTGGATCAAGGCGGAAGCCGAGATGGCGCAGCCGACGAGCGCGTAGAAGGGAAGCGTACACGATGGCGCAGGTCTCGGAAGAGCTGGATCGGTACCTCTTGGACTTCGAGCGGTTCGAGAAGAACGGCGCGACCAGAGCAGCCTCCTGGGTCCATGAGCTCCGCACAGCCGCGATCGCCCGCTTCGCCGAGCTCGGCTTCCCCACGACGCGGCACGAGGAGTGGAAGTACACCGCCGTGGCACCGATCGCGAAGGTCCCCTTCACGCGGGTTGGCCATGAGGGGCCCGGGCTCCTATCCGGAGCCCTCGAGCGTCTCAGCTTCGGGCCCTCGGAGGGCGCCCGACTCGTGTTCGTGAACGGTCACTACTCGCGGGAGCTCTCGTCGCTTGGGGCGCTTCCCGATGGCGTCAGGGTGGGGAGCCTGGCGGCCGCCCTCACCGCCGATCGGGAACGGATCGAGCCGCACCTGGCTGGCCACGCCCGCTACCAGGACCATGCCTTCGTCGCGCTCAATACGGCCTTCATCGAGGACGGGGCATTCCTCTACGTCTCGGCCGGCAAGGTCGTCGGGGACCCGATCCACCTGCTGTTCATCTCGACGGCGAGGGGGACGGCCACCGCGTCGCACCCCCGGAATCTGATCGTGGCGGGGAACAATAGCCAGGTGACGATCGTCGAGACGTACGTCGGGACCGAGAAGGCCGTCTATTTCACCAACGCGGTGACCGAAATCGTCGTTGGCGAGAACGCGGCGATTGACCATTACACGCTGCAGCGAGAGAGCGAGGAGGCCTTTCACGTCGCCACCCTGCAGGTTCATCAGGCCCGCAGCAGCACCTTTGCGTCCCATTCCATCGCGCTAGGCGGCGCCCTCGTCCGGAACGACGTGAACGTGGTCCTTGACGGAGAGGGCAGCGAGTGCACCCTCAACGGCCTCTACATGGTGACCGGCCAACAGCACGTGGATAACCACACGCGGATCGACCATGCCAGGCCGCACGGCCTGAGCCGCCAGCTCTACAAGGGCGTCCTCGACGGCAAGGCGCGCGGGGTGTTCGACGGGAAGATCGTCGTACACCCGGCGGCGCCGAAGACCGATGCCAGGCAGACCAACAAGAACCTGCTGCTCTCCGGCGACGCCCTGATCGACACCAAGCCGCAGCTCGAGATCAATAACAACGACGTGAAGTGCACCCACGGATCGACGATCGGCCGCCTCGACGAGGATGCGATCTTCTACCTGCGCTCCCGCGGCATCGGCCTGGAGGCGGCCCGCAGCCTCCTGACCTACGCCTTTGCGAGCGAGATCATCAACGGGATCAAGGTCGAGCCGCTCCGCGCCAAGCTGGACAATCTGGTGGCGACACGACTCCACAATGACCTGCCGATGGAGACCACGCCATGAGAGCAACCCCTGAACTGAACCTGCCCGTGCCGGCGCCCGACGCGCACCCGGCCTTTGACGTGGGCAGAATCCGGGCCGACTTTCCCCTGCTGCGGCAGCAGATCCACGGCAAACCGCTCGTCTATCTCGACAACGCGGCGACGAGCCAGAAACCGCAGGCCGTGATCGAGACGCTCACCCGGTACTACGCCGAGGAAAACTCGAACGTCCATCGCGGGGTCCACCTCCTGAGCGAACGGGCCACGGAGGCCTATGAGGCCGGGCGCGCCACCGTCCAGCGGTTTCTGAACGCCGCGGACACGCGCGAGATCATCTTTGTGCGGGGCGCCACCGAGGGGATCAACCTCGTCGCCCAGAGCTACGGGCGGGCGTCCATCAAGCCGGGCGATGAAATCATCATCTCCTGGATGGAGCACCACTCGAACATCGTCCCCTGGCAGATGCTCTGCGAGGACAAGGGCGCGGTGTTGCGCGTCGCCCCGATCAACGACGATGGCGAGGTGCTCCTCGACGAATACGCGCGGCTGCTGAACCCGCGAACGAAGTTCGTCGCGCTGGTGCACGTGTCGAATGCCCTCGGCACGATCAACCCGGTCAAACAGATGATCGAGATGGCCCATCGCCAGAGGGTTCCCGTGCTCCTCGATGGGGCGCAGGCGGTGGCTCACCTCCCGGTGGACGTCCAGGAGCTGGATTGCGATTTCTACGTGTTCTCGGGCCACAAAGTGCTGGGCCCGACGGGCATCGGCATTTTGTACGGCAAGGCCGACTTCCTCGAGGACATGCCCCCGTACCAGGGCGGCGGCGACATGATCCTCTCGGTCACCTTCGAGAAGACCCGCTACAACACGCTGCCGTACAAGTTCGAGGCGGGGACGCCCCACATCGCCGGCGTGGTCGGGCTCGGCGCGGCGCTCGACTATCTGCGGGGCATCGGACTCGACCGGATCGCCGCGTACGAGCAGGCGCTGCTCGCGTATGGGACCGACGTGCTGTCGGCCATCCCGGGCCTGCGCCTCATCGGGACGGCCAAGGAGAAGGCCGGCGTCCTGTCGTTCGTGCTCGACGGGATCCACGCCCACGACATCGGCACAATCCTGGATCAGGAGGGGATCGCGATCCGCGCGGGCCATCACTGCGCCATGCCGGTGATGGAGCGCTTCGGCGTGCCCGCCACCGCCCGGGCGTCGCTGGCCTTTTACAACACGCGGGGAGAACTCGACGCGCTCGGCCGGGCGCTCGGCAAGGCGATCGAGCTGTTCAGCTAATGTCTGATCTTCGCGAACTCTACCAAGAGGTCATCCTCGACCACAATCGGAGACCGCGCAACTTCCAGAAGCTGGAGGGGGCGAATCGGACGGCGGAAGGCTACAACCCGCTGTGCGGCGACCAGATCACCGTCTACCTGCGCCTGGAGGATGGCGTGGTCCGAGGCGTGAGCTTTGAAGGCTCGGGCTGCGCGATCTCGAAGGCCTCGGCGTCGATGATGACGGCGGCGTTGAAGGGAAAGACCGCGGCGGAGGCTGCGACGCTGTTCAATGCCTTCCACGCCATGGTCACCGCAGATCTCGGCGCGACATTCGATCCCCTTGAACTTGGAAAGCTCGCCGCCTTCGCCGGCGTGCACGAGTTTCCCATTCGAGTCAAATGCGCCACCCTGCCGTGGCACACCCTGCGTGCCGCGCTCGAGGGCGGGCAGGAGACCGTTTCGACGGAGTACGGACCATGAACACCACGCCCATCAATCCCCTTGTGATCGAGACCCAGGTCATCGAAGCCCTGCGGACGGTGTTCGATCCGGAGATCCCGGTCAACATCATGGAGGTCGGACTGATCTATGGGATCACAGTGGATCCCGCGGGTTCGGTCGCGGTGCGGATGACCCTGACCTCGCCCAATTGTCCGTCCGCGGCGGAGCTGCCGGTGGAAGTGGAGACCAAGGTGAAGGCTGTTCCCGGCGTGACGGCGGCCAAGGTCGACGTCGTCTTCGATCCACCCTGGTGTACGGACATGATGTCCGAAGCAGCCAAGCTCACGCTGGGCATGTTGTGAGTGGCGTTAGGAAGGAGCTCGACGTGAGCGTCGACACCCGTGACGCGCCTCTGCTCCACATGACGCAGGCAGCGGCTGGCGTCACAGAGAGCACGGTCTTGTCCGCCATCGGCCACACTCCGCTCATGCGGCTCGCCACCATCCCGCGGGACCTCTCGGGAGTCGAGATCTACGCCAAGGCGGAATGGCTGAACCCGGGAGGATCGGTCAAGGACCGGCCCGCCCTGAGCATGGTGCTTGCCGGGGAGCGAAGCGGTGCCCTGCGGCCGGGGAAGATCATCCTGGATGCCACGAGCGGGAACACCGGGATCGCCCTCGCCATGATCGGGGCCGCCCGGGGTTATCGGGTTCGGCTCTGCCTGCCGGCGAATGCCAGTGAAGAGCGGAAGACGACCCTGGCCGCGTACGGGGCCGACTTGGTCCTGACCGACCCCCTGGAGATGACGGACGGGGCCATCCGAAAGGCCGGGGCGCTCGCCGCCGCCGATCCCGAGCGCTACTTCTATGCGGATCAGTACAACAATCCAGCGAACTGGCAGGCCCATTACGAGACGACGGCGCCCGAGATCTGGCACCAGACCGGGGGTCGGGTCACCCACTTCGTCGCCGGCGTGGGCACGGGCGGGACCTTCGTCGGCACCGCCCGGCGGCTGATCGAGTTCAACCCCTCGGTCCGGCTGATCGAGTTCCAGCCCGACAGGCCCCTTCACGGCATCGAGGGCTTGAAGCACATGCCGAGTAGCCTCGTGCCCGGAATCTATGATCCCACGCTCGCCAACGAGAGCCTCGCGATCGCCACCGAAGACGCCTACGAGATGGTCGTGCGACTCGCCCGCGAGGAAGGGCTCTTCGTCGGGATCTCGTCGGGGGCGGCCATGGCCACGGCGCTCACCGTGGCCCGGCGGGTTCGCGAGGGCGTCATTGTCACTGTCTTCCCCGATGGCGGAGGGAAATATCTGGGCGCCGACATCTTCAGGGGAAAGCCAGATGAATGAGATCACCCCGCAGGAACTCAAGGCCCGGCTTGACCGGCGCGATCCCGTCGTCCTCCTGGACGTCCGACAGGACTGGGAGACGAAGCTCTGCCGGCTGGAGAACGCGGTCCACATCCCGATCGAGGAGATCGAGCACCGGACCGAGGAGCTGAACCCCGAGGATGAAGTCGTGGTGTACTGCCACGTGGGCCAGCGTAGCGCGGCCGTCGCCGAGTACCTGGCTCAGCTCGGCTTCAAGAACGCGAAGAACCTGCTGGGCGGCCTGGATTACTGGGCGCAGAGCGTGGATCCCGCCATGACGAGATATTGATGGCCGCTTTGATCCGGTGGGTCGACAGGACGGATGCTGCTGTACGAGTGCCGCTCAACTGGCCGCCGATCGAGGCACGTGAAGGCGCCAGCCACGGTTCGCCCGAGCGGGCCCCCGGCACTATCTTCCGAGCCCTGGCAGTCCTCTACCGGCGGCGCCATCCCGACCTGTCCCGAGGAGCGCTCGCCAGGGAACTGAGACGGGGACTGGCCTCCGGCGGGATCCATTATGACCTCGGGACACTCAGACGGCAGCTGAGAGGGGCCGTCTCAACCGTTCCGCCGGAAGTCGAAACTGCGATGCGACAGATCCTGCGGGAGCAAGATGGCCTCGCCCGGGAGGAGGAGCTGGAGCGCGCTCTTGCGGCTTCAGGAATCGAGATCCCGCCTGGGGACCGCGCATCCACGTATGTCATGGTGGAACGCATTCTCCCCATGGTACGGCTCTGGCTTCATCTGAACCCGGGAAAGTCGAAACGCTTCCTTGCCTCTCGCCTCGCGAGCGATCTCGGTCGCAAAGGTAGCCGCTCCACGATCGATTCGCTCCAAAGCGTCCTGGCGGGAAGAACACGCCTCGTTCGACGGGCCGTGCACCGCGTGCTGCTCGGCTGTCTTGCGGAGCGGGGTGTGACCTCCGAGGAGGACGCGAGCCGCCGTGCTCGAGAACTGCAACAGGACATCCAGCGCTCTTTGAGATGGCGTTCCTTCGTCGACGCATCCAGCTTCCGGCAGCTCTGCCGGCTTTGGCAGGTCCGCCGTCGCGAACCGTCAACGAGGCGCTTGGCCGTCTTGCTGAAGGAACGGCTTTCGCGATTTGGGCGCTCAGCCAACGTGACGCACCTTCAGGCGATCATCAACGACGACCGCCGGCGTGTCCGGTACGCCGTTCTGGAGGCGATGGAAGAAGTCCTGCGCGAGGAGATCCGTAACGCGCGGAACGTCGGGAGGCCGCTTCTGACGGCGACGGCACGCGAGCGGGTCGAGGCAGACCTGAGGTGGGTACCGGCGCGGCCGGCCACGGCCATGGCGCGCCGATGGCTCGCGGCGCACCCCGGCGTCAGCCAGCGTCAGCTGGCTATGCGCGCCTCCGAGAGGCTAGCCCGCATGGGATACTCCTCAAGCCTCAACACGCTCCAACTGATCCTTGGGGGCCGGCGGAAGAAGACACGCGGGTTCGTGCATCGCGCGCTCCTTGAGCTGTCGGACGGTTCGGCAGCTCGATCTCCGTCCAGCGGCGAGAGGACACGCGAGCTCGGAAGGCCCGTCCGGACCGGCGCCACGTCCGACGGTAAGTCATCGCTCACGTGGGGAGAGTTTCTGCGCCAGGTGCGCGAGTACCTGCCGTCGGCCCGCTCACCGCATCTCGTTCCCGTGCTTGCGTTGCGAGCCGAGCGCCTCTACGGCATTCCAAGAGCGAAGGCGGAAGCCCGCATTCTGAGGACGGACGTGGTCGCGAAGGCGCAAACACAGCGCGAAGCCGCTCGGCGTCGTCAACAGGCTGGCGGGGAGTGGATCGTGGCTGACGGCAACGGCCGGCTGTGATGGAACGACGACGAGATCACGAACAGTTGGATCGGGCAAGCATGAGGGACCGAGTCATCAGCGCCTGAAGGAAGGGCGAGGCGGAGGGGAGAGAATGCCATGGCGTACGTGATCGCCGAGACGTGCATCGACGTCAAGGACAAGGCCTGCGTCGAGGTCTGCCCGGTGGACTGCATCTACGAGGGGCCGAACCAGCTCTTTATCCACCCCGACGAGTGCATCGACTGTGGGGCCTGCGAGCCCGTCTGCCCGGTGAAGGCGATCTTCACCGAGGACGAGACCCCGGAGCAGTGGAGACACTTCATCGCGCTGAACAAGCAGTTCTTCGTGGACAACCCCGGGGTCCAGGCTTGCACCACAAGGAACTGATTCGTGCGAACCGCGGATGAGCAGTCAGGGCACGGGTGGTCGCAGTTGAACCGAACGACAGGGAGGAGGAACGATCGATGCCCAATTTCCTGAAGGTGGCCACGACCAATGAGTTGGAAGACCAGCAGGGCAAGCTGGTCGAAGTGGACGGCCAGAAGATCGCCCTCTTCCGGGTGGGAGAGGTGTTCTACGCGCTGAGCGATACATGCACGCATCGAGGAGGGCCGCTGTCCGAAGGCACGGTCGAGGGATCCGAAGTGACCTGCCCCTGGCACGGGGCGAGGTTCGACATCAAGACCGGGGCCGTCCTGGGACCGCCGGCGGGACGAGAGGTCAGGAGCTACCCGGTGCGGGTCACCGGCGCCGACGTCGAGATCGAGGTGTGAAGCAGCGCGTCCACGAACCGCTCGCCGAGACGCTGCGGGGGCCGGGCGCGATCCTGCTCGTCTCCTGCTACGAGCTTGGCCACCAGCCGCTCGGCCTCGCCTTGCCGCTCGGCTTTCTGGAGCGCGCGGGGTTCACCCCGGAGGTGCTGGACATCGCCGTCGAGCGCTTCGATCGGGACAAGGCGGCCCGAGCGCGCTTCGTCGGGATCTCGGTCCCGATGCACACGGCGTTGCGGCTTGGCGTCCGCGTGGCCGAAGAAGTCCGCAAGATTAATCCGGGGTGTCACATCTGCTTCTATGGGCTCTACGCCTCCCTCAACGCCGACTTCCTGCTCGGCCACGTAGCCGATTCGGTGATCGGGGGCGAGTTCGAGACGGCGCTGGTCGCGCTCGTCGAGGCGCTTGAGGAAGGTCGGGCGGGGGTCGTCGATGGGGTCCACCGGCGGGGCCAGCCGGCCGGCCCCGTCCTCAAACGGTTGCGGTTCCCGGTCCCGAATCGGGATGGACTGCCGGGACTCGAGAAGTACGCCCGTCTGGAGCGCGACGGCGCCCGCGCGGTGGTCGGTTACGTGGAGGCGAGCCGCGGCTGCCTCCACATGTGCCTTCACTGCCCCATCCCGCCCGTCTATGGCGGCCGGTTCTTCGTGGTTCCCAAGGACATCGTCCTCGAGGACATCCGGCGCCTGGTCCGCTCGGGCGCGAGCGACATCACGTTTGGCGATCCGGACTTCTTGAACGGGCCCGGTCACTCGCTCGCGATCGTCCGCGCCATGCACCAGGAGTTCCCCGCGCTCACCTTCGACTTCACCGCCAAGGTGGAGCACATCCTCGAGCGGCGGGCGATCTTCCCCGAGCTCGCGGCGCTCGGCTGTGTGTTCATGATCTCCGCGGTCGAATCCCTCAGCGACACGGTGCTGGCGAACCTCGAGAAAGGGCACACGCGCGGCGACGTCCTCACGGCGCTCGAGATCGTCCGGGCGGCCGGCATCGCGTTCCGGCCCACCTGGGTTGCCTTCACCCCGTGGACGACGCTGGATGACTACCTCGACGTCCTCGAGTTCGTCGAGGCCGAGGGGCTCATCGATCACGTGGACCCGGTGCAGTACACGATCCGGCTTCTTGTCCCGCCGGGCTCCGCGTTGCTCGAGCGGCCGGCAGCCCGACCGTTTCTAGGGCCGCTCGACCAGGCCTCGTTCACGTATCGCTGGGCTCACCCGGATCTTCGTATGGATCACCTCCACAGGGGCGTCAGCCTGACGGTCGAAGAGGCGACGCGAGTGGAAGAGGACCCGGCGATCACGTTTTTCCGGGTGCGCGAGCTGGCCGAGACCATGGCCGGCCGGCCACGCGGGGGAAGCGGAAGGCGGGCACCCATGGCCGGCAGGCGCCGGCCACCGCGGCTCACCGAGCCGTGGTTCTGCTGAGCCGAGCCCACCGAGGGCCAGTTCGGCCCTCTGCAGCAGGAAATAGCGGGCGTGTAGTTCGACCAAGACGCAGGGAATGGAGGAGCGACGATGGGACTCTTCAGGCGGTGGTTCGGGGGAACTGAGCCGAGGTCAGGTGAAGCGGTGGCGGGTCCGGCGGCACCGGAAACGCTCGAGCAACAAGGACGCCGCAACAACGTGTCCGATGAGAGCGCGCGGGGTGATGGGGAGCAGGGAGAGGACTCCCGGATCAGAGTGAAGGTCCAAGACCTGCTTGACACGTCGATCAACCCCGCCGTCGCCGGCCACGGCGGCGTGGTGTCGCTCGTCGACGTCAAGGGCAAGATGGTCTATCTCCAAATGGGCGGTGGCTGTCAGGGGTGCGGCATGGCCGACGTCACGCTGAAGCAGGGCATCGAGACGATGATCCGGGAGGAGCTTCCCGAGGTCGTCGACATCATCGACGTGACCGACCACGCCGCCGGCGAGAACCCGTACTCCGCTGCTTCGAAGAAGTAGCATGCCACGGCTTCTCCTGCTCCTGCCCACCACGACGTATCGCGCGGCGGCCTTCCTCGGCGCCGCCCGGAAGCTTGGCGTGGAGGTCGTCGTGGCCTCAGAGCGGGCCCACGTTTTCCAGCAGGCGCAGCCAGGCCGTTTCCTGTCGCTCGACTTCCTTCATCCCGACCAGGCGACGCGCCAGGTCGTCGAGTTCTCCGCGACGCGCCGGATCGATGCCGTGGTGGGCGTGGACGACGCGACGGCAGTGCTGGCAGCGGTACTGTCGAACGCGCTGTCCCTCCCGCACAACCCCGTGAGGTCGACCGCGGCCGCGCGCGACAAGTACCGGATGCGAACGCTGCTCCGCGGAGACGGCGTCCCCGTGCCGCCGTACGCCCTGCGCTCCTTCGACGACGACCCGGTGGTTGAGGCGCGGCGGACGGCGTTCCCGTGCGTGGTCAAACCCCTCATGCTCTCGGCCAGCCGTGGGGTGATCCGGGCGGATGACGAAGCCCAGTTCGTCGGCGCGGTCCGCCGGCTCGAGAGAATCCTCCGGACGCCGGAGGCTGCCGCTGACGGCGAGGCCGCCCGGCAGGTTCTCGTCGAGGGCTTCATCCCCGGGCGGGAGGTGGCCCTGGAGGGACTGCTGGTGAAGGGCGACCTCCACGTGCTCGCCCTCTTTGATAAACCCGATCCCCTCGATGGCCCGTTCTTCGAGGAGACCATCTACGTCACGCCGTCGCGCCTTCCGTCTACTGTCCAGGAAGAGGTCGCCTCCTGCACTCAGCGGGCGGCCAAGACGCTGGGCCTCCGGGATGGGCCAGTGCACGCCGAGCTGAGGGTCAATCGCCACGGGCCCTGGGTGATCGAGCTCGCCGCACGCTCTATCGGCGGGCTGTGCTCCCGCACGCTCCGCTTCGGCACCGGCCTGTCGCTGGAGGAGCTGATCCTCCGTCACGCGCTCGGCATGGAGATCCCCTCGCTCGAGCGCGAACGCCGTGCCGCCGGGGTGATGATGATCCCGATCCCCCGCGCCGGGGTGCTCAAGGAGATTCGTGGCCAGACGGAGGCCCGGGCCGTGCCGGGGATCGACGAGGTTGCCATCACCGCCCATCCGGGGCAGGACCTCGTCCCGCTTCCGGAGGGCGCGAGCTATCCCGGGTTCATCTTCGCCCGCGCAGAATCGCCCGAGCGTGTCGAGGCCGCGCTCCGCGAGGCCCATCGCCGCCTCGAGTTCGTCGTCATGGCGCCGCGAAAGCCCAGCGAGGCCGTCTAAAAGCCGCAGTGCTGCCGCTCACGAATCCAATGAAAGGAGCTCCCCATGAGTGCCGACCAGATCACCAAAGACATGACGATGCAGGAGGTCCTCGCTGTTTTCCCCGGGGCCCAGCGCGCCCTGTTCAGTCGTTATCACATCGGAGGGTGCAGCAGTTGCGGGTTCCAACCGACGGAGACGCTGGAGCAGGTCGGCGCGACCCACAACGTCCCGGACATTGAGGAGGCCATCCGCTATCTCGAGCAGAGCCGCGAGCGGGAGCGGGACATCCAGATCCGGCCGGAGGAGCTGGCGAGCGCGTTGAAGGCCGGCCAGAAGCTTCAGCTCCTGGACGTGCGGACGCCGGAAGAACACAAGACCGCCCGCATCGAAGGAGCGCGGCTTGTCCCGGAGGCCCTCGCCAAGGAGATCCTTGAGCATTGGCCGAAGGACACCTCAATTGTGGTCCACTGCCATGTCGGAGAGCGGAGCGTCGAGGCGGCCTTCTTTTTGATCGGCCATGGGTTCACCAACGTCAGGAGCCTGGCGGGTGGAATCGACGCCTGGTCGGCTCAGGTAGATCCCGCTGTCCCGAGGTACGCGGCGGCCGCCGCCCACTCGAAGTGAGATCGTCCGCAGCGGAAATGCGTCCAATCACCGACACCTTCGGCCGGTCTCTCGCCAGCCTCCGCGTATCAGTCACGGACCGCTGCAACCTCCGCTGTCAGTACTGCATGCCAGAGGAGGAGTACGTCTGGCTTCCCCGCGAAGACCTGCTGACGTTCGAGGAGATCCGCGAACTCGTCGCCATCCTCACGGAGCTTGGCGCCGACAAGGTGCGCCTCACGGGCGGCGAACCGCTCCTGCGCAGCGACCTTCCAGCCCTCGTGAGGATGCTTGCGCAAATCCGCGGGGTCAAGGACCTGGCCATGACGACCAACGGCATCCTGTTGGACGAGCATGCGCGGGCGCTCTGCGAGGCCGGCTTGCACCGCGTCACCGTCAGCCTGGATACGCTCCGCCCCGAGCGCTTCAGGGCGCTGACGAGACGGGACGCCCATGGAAGAGTGCTCAGCGGGATTGAAGCCGTCCGCCGGGTGGGCTTCAGGGTGCTGAAGATCGATACCGTGGTGATGCGGGGAGTCAACGAGGACGAGCTTGCCGATCTGCTGGAGTACGGCAAGGGAGCTGGCGCCGAGGTGCGCTTCATCGAGTACATGGACGTGGGCGGGGCGACGCAGTGGTCGCGCGACAAGGTTTTCTCCCGAGCCGAGATTCTTGAAGTTCTGGGCCACCGGTATGGGCGAATCGATCCGATCATTGAGGTCAGCTCGGCCCCGGCGGAGCAGTTCGTCCTCCCGGACGGGACCGTGTTCGGCGTCATTGCCTCGACAACCTCCCCATTCTGCCGGACGTGTGACAGGAGCCGACTCACGGCAGAAGGGCAGTGGCACTTGTGCCTCTACGCTCAAACCGGGCTCGACTTGCGGAAGCCGCTGCGGGACGGGGCCTCGAGGGATGAGATCAAAGCCCTCATCGCATCCGCATGGACAAGGCGACGAGACCGTGGAGCCGAAGAGCGGAAGAAGCTGGAAGCGATGGGTGTCCGAAGCGTCTTGGTCCAAATAGAAAGCCTCCGAAAGGACCCTCACCTTGAAATGCACACGAGGGGAGGATAGTTGATGGCCGCGCCCTCACGTCCTGGGGCTGCGACCGATCCGGTTGTGACGCAACCGATCGCGCCCGACAAGAGCATCGACTGCATCGGGTTCTTTTGCCCCATTCCCATCCCCAAGACCAAGGGAGGCGATGAAGTCCCTGGCCGTGGGGCAGATCCTGGAGATGCTCTCCGACGATACCAGCTCCGATCCCGACATGAAGAGCTGGGCGCAGCGAACGGGTAACGAACTCGTTGAAATCAGCCGAAATGGAGCGGTGTATCGTTTCCTCGTCCGGAAAGTCCGGTAGGATCAACTCCTCCGGGACCAGAATTCATCCAGCTTGAGAGCGGTTACCGGAAGAAGGCTGAGGAACAACTAAGCACGAGCGCGAGGATTTACGGTTCAGCGGCCAGCGGTCGCAAGGTGTTTGCTCCAGGGTTTAAGGAACTCTGGGAAGTTCTTCGAAACACGGAGTCGTGATTCCCGTCTACTTGCTGAGCAAGTTGAGCCCCGGCGCGTCGTCGTAGAACTCCGTCGACCGCTTGAGGTGAGGGACGCCGAGCGAATCTGCGTGTAGACGCTGGTTGTGTCAATCCGCGTATGTTGTGCATGTTCTAGTCTCGTCGCAGTTCGATGGTGCTCGTGGTCGAGAATCGCTCAAGAAAAGTGGCGAAAACGTGACCATGACGAAACACGGGTTCAAATCCGTTCCGTCCCGGTCGGTTCGGTCAAGGACGCTCAAACGTCAGGGAAAGATACCGACCCACGGCGGCGAGCCGTGGGTCGGGCCGGGCATTGCGACTCCTGCTTCGCTAAGTGATGCTGGACGTGCCGCGGATTATGTTGCTCGGGCATTTCTCATGGGCCGCTGCTTTCTATCATGCTAGATGTGCTCGCATGCGCGTGGGGGTTAACTGTTTCTGGAAGTTCAGGCCCGCGTGAAGTAGCGAGGTTCTCCCACTGGGATGTCGTCTGTGCAGGCTACGCTCCTCGCGTGGCCAGCGGGTGCAGGACATCGATCGCCCAGCCGAGATCCAGGCGCTCCCCCAGCCAGCCTGGGCATGCGGTCCGCGCGTGGAGCCGGAGGCCTTGGCTGTCGTGCTGGGTTCGCAGAGCCTGCACCGGATCGACGGGTAGAGCGACTGGAGCCGGAACCTCGGGCAGGGGCCGGCCGTCCGGCCGCAGGAACCGGAGCCCGCCGTTGGGCTGTGGATCGATCCGGTAACCCTCCTCGTGGACCGCGCGGTGATGACGGCGACAGAGCAGGGTGAGGTTGGAGAGCGTGGTCGGGCCGCCTTGCGCCCAGTGGCGGACGTGATGCCCCTCGCCCAGCGGGACCCCGCAACCCGGGAAGCGGCGGCCGCGGTCCCGGTAGTGGAGCGCTCGCCGCAACGCCGGGGGAATCGTCCGGGTCCGGGCCCCGACCTCCACGACGCGCCCATCCCTATCGTGTCGCATCACCACTCTGCTCGCGTCGCACGCGAGGCGCCGTGACGTTTCTGCGGAAACGTGTGTGCCCCCCTCGAGGACGGACTGGCCGGGCTCATCCGGGTCGGCCAGCGCAGGGGCGTCGACGTGGACCACCACCTGGTAACGCTCTCCTGGCGCGCCGGGATCGAGCCCGTGATGCAAGGCCGTTTCCGCGACGAGAGCCAGCGCGTCCGCCTGCTGCTGGGCCATCGTCGGGGCCTCGGCGGACGGATCAGCCGGGCGGTTGGCTGTCTCCTCGCTCCGACGCCGCTGGTACAGCGTCTCGCGGGCTGCTTGCAAAGCTTTGATGAGGAGGGCCCCGACCTCCGGCGCGAGGCGACCTCGGAGCACCACCGTACCGTCCTCGTCCTCGTAGACGTGAAGGGCCCGGCTCGCGTGCTGCCGTCGTGTCTCGCGGGCCTCGGCGTGTCGGTCCACCCGGCGCCAGCCGCGCACAATGCGCTCGACGTGGGCGGCCGTGCCCGCCCGCCCCACGCCCAGCAGTCGCTCTTCCGTCTCCGGGGTGGCCACCCGGGTCCGGGCCCGGACCCTGGCGTCGGGGAGGTCCCCGCGGGTG
>Ga0080064_1002466_pt1 | contig 31323 bp, 32 predicted proteins | sample Subgrocontami54m_FD_69260 | JGI IMG/M metagenome (GOLD analysis project Ga0080064, IMG submission 69260) | Subsurface groundwater microbial communities from S. Glens Falls, New York, USA - GMW46 contaminated, 5.4 m (SPADES assembly) (version 2) ...
ATGGTCGTCGAGCGCTATTCGCACGTCATGCACATCGTCTCCAACGTCGAAGGCCGGATCGCGGCGGGGCTCGACGCGGTCGACGTGTTCAAGGCGAGCTTTCCCGCCGGCACGGTCACCGGGGCGCCGAAAGTGCGCGCGATGCAAATCATCGACGAACTCGAGCCGGTGAAGCGCGGCGTCTACAGCGGCGCGGTCGGCTACCTCGGTTTCAACGGCGACATGGACGTGGCGATCGCGATTCGCACCGCGGTGCTCAAGGACCGCGTGCTGCACGTGCAGGCGGCGGCCGGGGTCGTGGCGGATTCGGATCCGCAGTCCGAATGGCAGGAAACGCTGCACAAGACGCGCGCACTCCTGAAAGCCGCCGAACTGGCGAGCGCCGGGCAGCGCTGAGGGGGCGGCGATGGTTCTCATGCTCGACAACTACGACTCCTTCACCTACAACCTGGTGCAGTATCTCGGCGAACTGGGCGCCGCGGTGACGGTCCGCAGGAACGACGAAACCACGGTCGATGCCGTCGAGGCGCTCGCGCCCGAGGCGATCGTGATCTCGCCGGGCCCGTGCACGCCGAACGAGGCGGGAATCACGCTCGAGCTGATCCGCCGGCTCGCAGGACGGGTTCCGATCCTCGGCGTCTGCCTCGGGCACCAGGCGATCGGGCAGGCCTTCGGCGGGAAAGTCGTCCATGCGCGGAGCGTGATGCACGGCAAGGTCTCGCGCATCCGTCACGACGGGCAAGGCGTGTTCGCAGGAATCCCCGACGGTTTCACCGCGACGCGCTACCACTCGCTCGCCGTGGAGCGCGAATCGCTGCCGCCGGCGCTCGTCGTCACCGCGGAATCGGAAGACGGCGAAATCATGGGACTGCGGCACCGGGCGCTCGCGGTGGAAGGGGTTCAGTTCCACCCGGAGGCGCTGCTGACCGAGCATGGCCACACGCTGTTGCGCAATTTCCTGAAATCCGCGGGCGCGGCGCAGCCCGCCACCCTGGAGAAACCGACATGAACATCACGATTGCCGAGGCGATCCAACGCACCGTCGAGCACCGCGAGGTGTTTCACGACGAGATGCTGCACATCATGCGCCAGATCATGCGCGGCGAGCTGACGCCGGCGCAGATCGCGGCGTTCATCGTCGGACTGCGGGTGAAGAAGGAAACCATCGGCGAAATCGCCGCCGCGGCGCAGGTGATGCGCGAATTCGCGACCCGCGTCCCGGTGGCGGATCCGGCGCACGTCATCGACATCGTCGGCACGGGCGGAGACGCGGCGCACACCTTCAACGTCTCGACCGCCTGCGCCTTCGTCGCCGCCTCCGCCGGCGCGCGCGTCGCAAAGCACGGCAACCGCGCGGTCTCCTCGCGCTCGGGAAGCGCCGACGTGCTCGAGTCGCTTGGCGCGAAGATCGACCTTTCGCCCGAGCAGATTGCGCTTTGCGTGGAGCGGACCGGGGTCGGGTTCATGTTCGCGCCCGCGCATCATCCGGCGATGAAATTCGCCGCGCCGGTGCGCAGGGAACTGGGCGTGCGCACCATCTTCAACATTCTCGGTCCGCTCACCAATCCGGCCTCGGCGGGCAGCCAGCTGCTCGGCGTGTTTCACCCGGACCTCGTCGGCATCCAGGTCCGCGTATTGCACCGGCTCGGATCGCGCCACGTGATGGTGGTCTACGGCCTCGACGGACTCGACGAAATCTCGATTTCGGGTCCGACGCTCGTGGGTGAACTGCTGAAGGACGAGGTGCGCGAATACGAAATCCACCCCTCGCAATTCGGGCTCGAACTCTACGACCGGCGCGCGATCCAGGTGACGACCGCCGAAGAGTCGAAGGACATGATCCAGGCGGTGCTGGATAACCAGCCCGGGCCGGCGCTCAACATCGTGCTCATCAACGCCGGCGCGGCGATCTACGTTTCCGGCCACGCCAAGACCCTGCAAACCGGAATCGATCGCGCGAGAAAGGCGATCGCGAGCGGCGCGGCCAAGGCGAAACTCGAGGAGTTCGTCGCGGCGACGAAAAAGTTCCAATCGAAGACCTGATGCAGGACGTTCTGCAAAGTATTCTGGCGACCAAGCGCGCCGAGGTGGCGGCGGCGCGCGCCGCGCGGCTGTTGATCGAAGTCGAGCGCGATGCGCGCGCCGCGCCGCGGCCGCGGGATTTCGTCGGCGCGATTCGATCGAAAATCGCGGCGGGAAAGCCAGCCGTGATCGCAGAAATCAAGCGGGCGAGCCCGTCGAAGGGGTTGCTGCGCCGGGATTTCGACCCGGCGTCGATCGCCGCGAGCTACGAGTCGGCCGGGGCCGCCTGCCTGTCGGTGCTGACCGATCGCGAGTACTTTCAAGGGGCGGCCGAACATCTGATTGCTGCGAGAGGCGCGTGTTCGATTCCGGTGCTGCGCAAGGATTTCGTCGTCGATTCCTACCAGGTCTTCGAATCGCGGGCGCTTGGCGCGGACTGCATCCTGCTGATCGCTGCGGCGCTCGACGGCCGCGCGATTCGCGAACTCGGACGAACTGCCACGAACCTCGGAATGGCGGTGCTCATCGAAATCCACGATGCGGCGGAACTGGAGATTGCATTGACGCAGCCGGCGTCTCTGATCGGCATCAATAACCGAAACCTGCGCACGTTTGAAACCAGGCTCGAAACCACGCTCGAACTGCTGCCGCGGATCCCCGACGGGCGCGTCCTGGTCACCGAAAGCGGAATTGCGGGACCGGAGGACGTGCGGCGCATGCGGGCCGCGGGCATCAGCGCCTTCCTCGTGGGCGAAGCGTTCATGCGGGCTCAAGACCCCGGAAGGGCGCTGCGGAGCTTATTCCAGGAAATTTCCTAAGTACCTGATTCATCAATTGAAACCAGCTTGTTGCACGACTGCAACAAACTCAGCTAAGAACCTGAAAAATTTCACACTTTCGTTGCCCCGGGGAAACCCCCTACGGCACAATGCCTTCAACTTCTCGGATTGAGAGGTTGAGCGGCCGGACCTAGGCCGGCCGAATTTTCAACGAACGGGAGATTTTTTGATGAACAAGAAGCTTCTAGCAGTGGCAGTCGCCGGTGCGCTGGCGCTTCCCGGAGTCGCGCTGGCGCAATCGAGCGTGACGATCAGCGGGTTTTTGAAAATGAGCTTCGGTCAGCTCAAGCTCAGCGATTTCAGCGGGTTCAGAGCCCCCGGTGCGAACTCGAGCGAGACGCGCCTGACCGACGATTCCTCGCGGATCGTATTCAACGTAGTGGAAGATCTCGGCGGCGGCCTTCGCGCCATCGCGCAGATCGACTGGCGCGTTGCGCCGGACAGCGCTGCTGATGGTGGCGGCCCGACGGGTAACAACCACATTGGTCTGCAAAGCAGCAGCTGGGGTCGCCTTCTCGTGGGCCGGCAAGACGTGCACTACTACAACCGTGAGAGCAACCTGACGGCGAAGGGCGACCTGAAGGCCGACAGCATTTCGCTGCTGGCGTTCATCCAGGGCGCGCCGGTTGCGGGCGCAACCCGTACCCCGAACATCGTGCACTACACGACTCCGAACTGGGGTGGCTTCACCGCGATCCTCGCCTATTCGACGAACTCGGGTGCCGCGACGGAAGCGGACATCGGTGCCGTCGCTCGCAAGGGCAGCGCGATCAACTTCAACCCGAACCTGCGCGGCAAGAATTTCCAGGTCGGCTACAGCTACTGGAATGCGAAACCGGATGGCGGCGGAGTCGATCAGCGCGCCGACCGGCTTTACGGTTCGTACACCTGGGGCGGCTTGATGGTCGGCCTCGCCTGGGACAAGTCGAAATTCAAGCTTGCGGCGACCGGTGTGGAAACCGCGAACCGTACGGCGTGGTCGCTCCCGGTGCAGTACACCTGGGGCCCGCACGGCGTCTATGGTCACTACACCAAGGCCAAGGATGACTCGAGGACGGTGGCGCAGGACGGCGCGAAGATGTTCGCGATTTCGTACCAGTACGATCTGTCCAAGCGGACCTCGATGGCCGTGAACTACGCGAAGATCACCAACGAAGTTGGCGCGTCGTACAACCTGTTCACTTCGGCGGCAGGGACGATTGGTTCACCCTCGGGAGCCGTACTGGCCGGGGAAGATCCGCGTCTGATCTCGGTGACACTGCGTCACGCGTTCTAAGCATTAAACCCAAACCGGCCGGAGCGATCCGGCCGCAAGGACTTGAGCGGGCATCTTCGGATGCCCGTTTTTTGTGCCTCAAATATTTATTGTGACGGCGTTACAATAAATCCGTGAACCAAGTTGCGAAACTTAGAGGTCGTCCCAGAACCGGACGCGCGATCCCGGCCGCGGAACGCGCCCGCAGATACCGCGCGCGTCTGCACGCGCGGGGGGTTCGCATTAGGGCGGTGCGCACATCGCAGCCAATGCTCGCCCATATTCATTTCGACCGGAACACGTTCCTGACCCCGGGTGAACAGGACGTCCTGCGGCGTTTTTGTGCCCGCCTTGACGAACTGCCGCGCCTTCCGCAGCGGGTTGCGGTGTTCGGCAGTCGCGCCCGCGGCGACTCGCACCCTCATTCGGATCTTGACGTTGCCGTGTTTCTGGACGCGGCGCGCGATCGCGCGGCGGAGACCCTGCTGTCGGCGTTCGCGGAACTTGCGGCACGCCGATATCACGCAGGCGGATACGGCATCCATTTGCGACCGGTTCCGCTATGCGAGACGTTCGACGCGGCGTTCATAGAAGGAATCCGGTCAGAAATGCAAACCATATGGACCGCGCCGAAATAGCCGTCCGGGTGGCGGGCGAAGTGGAGGCCGCGCGAGGCTCTCTGGTCGCTGCCATGAACAGCATCGCAGGTCCCTACGGCGCGCAGTATCGCAGCAGCGTCGCGCAGTTGTATTTCGCCTGTTTTCACATGGCCAGCGCGTTGCTCGTGGAGAAGGGAATCCGCGCCCGCAGCCACGAGGCGGTCCAGGAACTGCTCGCGCTTCACTTCGTCAAGCCGGCTGCGTTGCCGGCGGATACGACGCGAAAATTGGCCTCGCTCATGGATCGACGCCATACCGTGGACTACCGGCCGTTCGTTCCGGTCGGTGCGGTCGATCTGGAGGAGTTCAGGCCCTGGGCGATCCAATTCCTGTCCGCCGCCCTCGCGCTGATCGAGAAGTCCGCGCCCGATGCAGCTGCCGGTTTGCGCGCTGCGATCGCTCAGTTCGAGCGCCTGAGGCTTGCGCCGGACGGCGATCGTGACGACGCGAGCGCTTGACCCGGATTCGGAGTTTCACCTCGCGCGGGTGACCCCTTCCCCTACTCGATGCATTGAAAAGGGATCGTGACGGCGTCACATTAACTGCCGGAATCAAATCGCAAAGCCCAGAGGGGTCCGACGACCGGGCGCGCATTTTCGGCGGCGGAACGCGTCCGTCCCTACCGAGAGCGCCTGCTCGCGTCGCGCGGCATCGAAGCGCGCAGCCAGGAGGCGATGCAGAAACGCCGGAGACCTGGCATTGACTCTGGAAAGCGGGGTCGAGAGACTTGAGTACGCACGCCATCAATCCGCTACACAATGCTAAGATCTGCCCGCCCCCCGGGTGCGACCCATGACCGAAAAAACCGAAAACCTCATCCTTGAGCATCTGCGGGCGATTCGTGCCGATGTCGGCCAGATGAGGGACGACATGGGCACGGTCAAGCAAAGGCTGACCTCCCTGGAAGCCCAGGTCGCGCAATTGCATGGCGATATTGCGATCGTTCATGCCCGTCTCGACGGCATCGAACGGCGTATCGAGCGCATCGAACGCCGGCTCGATTTGGCAGCGGTGCAGGCGCCATAGACACGCTGGACCGCCTGATCGCCGGTTTCGATACGGCCCTCCGTACGGTCGCCGGCGTGCATCGCGAGGCGCGCGAATCGCCGGCCGCCGGGGTGTCCGAGGGCGAACTGAGCGACGCGGAGCGGGCGCACGCCGCGGCGCTGATGCGGGTGAACCACGTCGGCGAGGTGTGCGCCCAGGCGCTTTACCAGGGCCAGGCGCTGACTGCGCGCGATCCGCACACGCGGCGCGCGCTCGAACGCGCGGCACGCGAAGAAGAGGATCATCTCGCCTGGAGCGCGGACCGGGTGCACGAACTGGGCGGGCGATTGAGCCTGCTCAACCCGCTCTGGTATGCGGGCTCACTGGCCCTCGGGGTCGCTGCGGGCGCGCTCGGCGATCGGTGGAATCTGGCGTTTCTCGCCGAGACCGAGCGTCAGGTCGAGGACCATCTCGCCAGCCATCTGGAACAACTTTCCGCGGCCGATGCCCGCACGCGCGCCATCGTCGAGCGCATGCAGCGCGAGGAAGCCGAGCACCGTGCGGCCGCCGTTTCGCTGGGCGCCGCGGAATTGCCTCAACCCGTGCGAGGCGCGATGCAGGCCGTGGCGAAGGCGATGACGACGCTTGCCTACCGCCTGTAGCCGGTCTGTTATTCTTGGTCGCGATGCAAGACAAGGGTCTCGCGGAGATGGAACGCCGGATCGCGCACGCGCTCGCGCCGCGCGACGAGGTTCTTGAGGCCTATCTGTTCGGATCGCAGGTGGCCGGGGCCGCACAAGCGCATAGCGATATTGATATCGCCGTGTACGTCGACGAAAAGCGCCCGATTCCACAGACGTATGGTTACGCAGCGGAACTCGGAGCGCACTTGATGCAGGCGCTTGGTACGAACGAAATCGACGTCGTGGTCCTCAACCGGGCGCCACCGGTCCTTTACCATCGCGTGCTGCGTGACGGCCGCCGGATCCTGGCGCGTGATCTGCGCGCCACGACGACGCGCGAAGGCTACGCCCTGTCGCGCTACTGCGATTTCCTGCCTCAGCTCTCGAAGATGCAGGCCGCGCGACGCGCGGCAGGAAGTCGCGCACGATGACGCGCGGGCAGTTCGATCCCGAGGTCGTAGGACGGCATCTGGCAGCGCTGCGCGAAGCGCTCCGGAACCTGAGGCGGCATTCCGGGCGCAGCGCCGCGGAGCTTCGCGCCGATTCGGACCTGCGCTGGACCGTTGAGCGGGGATTGCAGCTCTGCGTGCAAAACGCGCTGGACATCGCGACCCATCTTGCGGCGGCATCCGGCCTCGACTCGCCCGACTACGCCACTGCCATCGACCGACTTGCGGAACTATCGGTCCTGTCCGGGGAGTTCGCGTCGCGCTTGCGCCCCATTGCCGGATTCCGCAATGTCCTGGTGCATGGCTACCTGCAAGTCGATCTCGAAATTCTGGAGCGTGTTCTGAAGGACAGATTGCCCGAACTCCTGGAGTTTTCGGACCGGGTCGAGGAGTATCTCAGCCGCAGTTGATACGTTTCAGGATATCAGCTCGCCGCGAGGACGTAGCTCTGCACCGGCTGCTGGAAGCCTTTCAGTTTCAGCGATTCGCCCGGACGCAGTTCGCGCTGACTCGATGCCATGCCGAGAAGTTGCACCGTGCGCTCGTCGACCAGCACTTCCCCAGGGTCGGCTTCGGAGCACAGGCGGGCCGCGAGATTGACCGCGGGCCCGACCGCGGTGTACTCGAGCCTCGATGCGGCCCCGATGACGCCCGCGGTCACGAACCCGCTCGCGACGCCGACCCCCACGCCGAGATGCAGATCGGCATTCGACCAGCGCGAACTCAACTCGATTCCGACGTCGCGGATGCGCTTCGCGAGTTCGAGCGCGCGTATCGCGTGATCGTCGAACGCAATCGGCGCGCCCACCAGAATCAGGACCCCGTCGCCGGCCTGATCTTTGATCGTGCCGCCGAATTCCGTGGCGGCCACGCCCACGGCATCGTAGTACTCGCGCAGGATGCGGATCACGCCGGTCGATGAGGTGGCCTCGGAAAACGCCGTGAAGCCGCGCAGGTCGCAGTACACCACGGACAACTCCAGGGTGCGCTCGTCGGTTGCGCTCTTCAGTCCCCGTTTGCGCACCATTTCGGCCACTTGCGGGGAAAGAAAACGTGACAGGAACTGTGCCCGCCGTCCCTGGGTCACGTGATACTGCACTGCGCCAACGAGAAAGATCAGCAGTCCGATCGCGGTTCCCAACGGCGCCACCTGCGCCGGCAACACCATCCCGGAGGCCATGAACGGGGACCCCGCGAGGAACGCCAGCATGCGAAGCGATTCCGCGCGGTCTGGACGCCGGTTCAAAAGCAGCAGGCCCGAGAAGCTCCCCAGTGCAAGCGACACCAGGAGCGGGATCGCAAAAACCCAGAACCAGATTCGCGACGGTTCGCCGCGCCCCGAGACCAGATCGCCGATGAAATGCAGATGCCGTTCGGCCGGGTAGGCGAGCGCGAGAACCCAATACAGAACAACCAGCAGCTGCGCGACGCGCACAAGACGGTCGGGGCCCTGGGTGTTGAGATTGCGTGCGGGAATCGTGCGCCGGACCTTGAGCAACCATTCGTAGGCGAAGAAGAACGCCAGCGCCTCGGGAAGTGCAAACAGCCCACCCCATGGGGGAATCCCCTGGCGGCGGACCCAAGGCCCTTCGATCAGGACCGTGACTGCGATCGAAAGGCCGATTGACACCAAAAACAGCGCGAGCGCCTGGCTGGTCGGGGATTTCCGGTCGGCGACGATGAAAGCGAGCGCCATGCCCGCCGCCAGCAACGCGGTGATGACGTGGGGCGTCGTGTCGAGCGGCACGGATCGGATGTTACCCCCGCAAACCGTGGGGGCAGCTTGCAGCGGCGTACAGGCGCGACGACAATTGCGTTTCTCGAAAGCGGCCGGCCGGGGCCAGGGTAGGGGCCACGGCTCGGGAATCCAAGAGGAGTCTCCATGGCGGCAGGGCGCAAAGACGGTCGCATTCTCATTTACAGCCACGACACCTTCGGTCTTGGGCATCTGCGCCGCTGCCGTGCGATTGCGCATTCGCTGGTGGAACGGTTCAAGAATCTCTCGGTCCTGATTCTTTCGGGCTCGCCGATCATCGGCAGCTTCGATTTCCGCTCGCGAGTCGATTTCGTGCGGGTTCCCGGCGTGATCAAGCTGCGGGACGGCGGCTATACGCCGCTCAACCTGCACATCGACATCGAGCAGATGCTGGAAATGCGCGCCTCGATCATCCGCCACACCGCGGAGGTGTTCGATCCGGACGTATTCATCGTCGACAAGGAACCGGTCGGGTTGCGCGGCGAAGTGCTGGGGACGCTGGAAATGCTCAAGCAGCGCGGCACGCGCCTGGTACTCGGTTTGCGCGACGTGATGGACGAGCCCCGGCTACTGGTTCCGGAGTGGGAGCGCAAGAACGTGCTGCCGGCGCTGCGCGACATCTACGACGAGATCTGGGTCTATGGTCTGCCGCAGATCTGCAATCCGCTCGAAGGCATCGCACTCCCATTGAGCGTCAGGCAGAAAATCGTCTACACCGGGTACCTGCATCGCGAGGTACCGAGCTACGGCACGCCGCCCCGTTTTCCGGACATCACGCGCAAGCCCTATCTCCTGGTGACCACCGGCGGCGGGGGTGACGGCGAGAGCCTGGTCGAATGGGTGCTGCGCGCGTACGAGCACGACCAGTTGCTGCCGTATCCGGCGCTCTTCGTCCTCGGACCGTTCATGCAACCGGAGCGCCAGGCCGAGTTCATGGATCGCGCCGCGCGGCTGAAGCGGGTCGACGTGATCACCTTCCACAATCATCTCGAGACGCTGGTCTCCCGCGCCGCCGCCGTCGTGGGAATGGGCGGGTACAACACGTTCTGCGAGGTTCTCTCGCTCGACAAGCGGGCGCTCATCGTGCCGCGAACCGCGCCGCGCCTGGAGCAGTACATTCGCACGTCGCGCGCGGCCGCGCTTGGCCTGGTCAGCATGCTCGCGGACGATGGACGTTACGACGGGGCTCTGATGGCTGCTGCGCTGCGGCGGCTGCCGCGCCAGAATCTTCCTTCGGAAATCGTCGTGCCCGGCCTGCTCGAGGGGCTGCAGAACGTGTCTCGCCTGGTCGCCCCGTGGGTCGAAAAGGCGCAGGAAGCCGCGCCGCAGTCACAGGCGCACTCTGCCTGAATCCATGGTCGCGTCGCCTGCGGGCCGCGTCGCGGTGGTCCTGAAGGGATACCCGCGTCTTTCCGAAACCTTCATCGCGCAGGAAATTGCCGCGCTCGAGCGGCGCGGGCTGTCGATGCTGATCGTGTCGCTGCGGTTTCCCACGGACGATCGCACCCACCCCGTGCACCGGGAAATCCGCGCGCCAGTGCTCTACCTCCCCGAGTACCTGTACCGGGAACCGCTTCGGGTGCTGCGCGCCTGGTGGCGGGTACGCAGGCAGCCCGAATATCGACGCGTTCGGATCTTGTGGATCCGCGACCTGCTGCGCGACCCGACGCCCAGTCGCGGCCGGCGGTTCGGACAGGCGCTGGTGCTCGCGAACGAACTGCCCGATGACGTCGCGCAGTTGCACGTCCACTTCCTGCACACGCCTGCGTCGGTCACCCGCTATGCGGCTGCGCTGAAAGGGCTGCCCTGGAGCGGATCCGCCCACGCCAAGGACATCTGGACGACGCCCGAGTGGGAGAAACGCGAAAAGCTGCAGTCCTGCCAGTGGCTCGTGACCTGCACGGCTGCGAATCGCGAGCATCTTGCCGCGCTCGCGCCATCGGGGCGCGTGGAGTTGGTGTATCACGGCCTGGACGTGACTCGGTTCGCGCCGCCGCTGGAACCGCGCATCGCGCGCGACGGCTCCGTGCCGGGGGATCCGGTCATCGTGATTTCCGTTGGGCGGCTGGTGGAAAAGAAGGGCGTCGACGTGCTGCTTGGCGCACTCGCGCTTTTGCCGCGAGAACTCCGCTGGAAGTACGTGCACGTCGGCGGCGGACCGCTGCGCGCGAAACTCGAGGCGCGCGCACGCAGACTGGGAATTGCGGGGCGCGTCGAGTGGCGCGGCGCACTTGCGCAGGAGCAGTTGCTGCATGAGTACCGCGCGGCCGACGTATTCGCGCTCGCGAGCCGGATCGCGCGCGACGGCGATCGGGATGGCCTGCCGAACGTTCTCATGGAGGCGATGAGCCAGGATCTTCCTTGCGTCGCCACGCGCGTGTCCGGAATACCGGAACTCGTGCAGGACGGCGTCACGGGTTTGCTGGTGGCGCCGGAATCCCCGGAGCTGCTGGCGAGCGCCCTGGGGTCGCTGATCCGGGATCCGGCGCGCCGCCAGGCGCTCGGCCGGGCTGGCCGCGAACACGTCCGCGGGCGATTTGCGCTCGATGCCAATGTTTCCCGCCTGGCGCAGAGGTTCGGATTGAGGGAGCTGGTTGCGCCCGCTGCGCGGGCCGATACGGTTTAGGCGACGCGATGCGCATCGCGTTTTACGCACCACTCAAGTCGCCCCGCCACGACACGCCCTCGGGAGATCGTCGTGTTGGCGAACTGCTGATGAGCGCGCTTCGCGCCGGGGGGCATCGGGTCGAACTGGCCTCCGAGTTCCGCAGCCTCGATCTGCAGGGCGACGCGCGGCGTCAATCCGATCTGCGAACGCAGGGCACGCGGATTGCGGGCGATCTGGCGCGCCGGTGGATCGATGGCGCGAAGGACGAACGCCCGGAGCTTTGGTTCACCTATCACCTGTATTACAAGGCGCCCGACTGGCTGGGGCCCGCGGCGAGCGCCGCGCTCGGCATCCCGTACGTGATCGCGGAAGCGTCTTTCGCCCCGAAGCGCGCCGGCGGTCCCTGGGCCATGGGCCACGAGGCCGCGGGCGCGGCAATCGCGCGTGCCGACCTCGTTTTCGTTCCTACGCGCCACGACATCGAATGCCTCCGGCCCATCGTCGCGGAACCGCAACGCCTCGTTCACCTGCCGCCGTTTCTCGATGCCCGGCCGTTTCGGGAGGCACTGCGCGACCGGCACGCGCATCGGCAACGGCTTTCGCGCGCGCATGGGCTCGATCTGCAACTTCCCTGGCTCGTGGTCGTGGCGATGATGCGCGAGGGCGACAAGCTCGCCTCCTATCGCGAACTCGCTGCGGGACTCGCTCGGCTCGCGGATCTGCCGTGGCAACTGGTGGTCGCAGGCGATGGTCCGGCGCGCGGCGAAGTCGGGGCTCTTCTGGAGAATGCCGCCGGCGGTCGCGTCCGGTTCGCTGGCGAACTGCACGGCGACGAGTTGGCGCGGCTGGTCGTGGCGGGCGATGTCTTCGTCTGGCCCGCGGTCAACGAGGCCTATGGGATGGCGATGCTCGAAGCGCAGGCGGCGGGCGTGCCGGTCGTCTCGAGCGCTGCGCGCGGCGTGCCGGAGGTCGTTCGCGACGGCGAGACCGGTATGCTTGCTCCGGCTGGAGACCCGCAGGCGCTCGCGGCGCTCGCGCGTCGCCTGCTGCTCGATCCCGAGATGCGCCGATCCATGGGTCGGCTGGCGTCGTCGTGGGTGAGCGAGGAACGCAGCATCGAAACTGCCGCGGGCCGCATCGACGCGGCGCTTGCGCGGAACGTCACCAGGGCAGGTGACCGTTGAGCCGCAAGCGCGTCCTCGTCTACGTTCAGCACCTGCTCGGTATTGGCCATCTCAAGCGGGCGGCGGTACTCGCGCGAACGCTCGCGCAGCAGTCGCTCGAAGTGATGCTGGTGAGCGGCGGGTTTCCGCTGCCCGGGCTTGCGCTCGGCCGGGCGAAATGGGTCCAATTGCCACCGGCCGGGGCGATCGACGAGACCTTCAAAGTTCTTGCAGACGCCGACGGCAGGCCGATCGACGATGCCTGGCGCGCGCGGCGCCGCGAGGCGCTGATCCGGGCATGGCGCGACTTCGATCCGCAGTTGGTCCTCGTGGAACTGTTTCCGTTTGGCCGGCGTCAGATGAGGTTCGAATTGCTTCCATGGCTGGAGACGGCGGCGGCGTCCGTGCGCCGGCCGGTGATCGTGTCTTCGGTGCGCGACGTGCTCGGTGGCGGCCAGCGCAACCCCTCTCGCCAGGACGAAATGCTGCAGTGGTTCGAGCGGTATTTCGATCACGTGCTCGTGCATGGCGATCCCGGTTTGATTCGGTTCGAACGGTCGTTTCGGCATGCCGAGGCGTTGGGCGAGCGCCTGCATTACACGGGTTATGTCGTGGACCGCAAGGCGGCCATGGGCCTCGATGCGAATTCCGGGGTCGGCGAGGCCGACGTGGTGGTGTCGGCGGGGGGCGGAGCGGTCGGCGCGCGCCTGCTCGAGGCAGCGATTCGGTGCAGGGCGCTCACCCTTCTTGCGGAGCGCACCTGGCGCATTCTGGCCGGGGTCAATGCGAGTCCCGAGACCTGGAGCCGCCTCAACGCCCTGGCCGATGAAAAAGGTGCGGGACGCATCATCGTCGAGCGCTCGCGCGATGATTTCCCGTCGCTCCTGCGGGCGTCCGCGCTGTCGATCAGCCAGGGCGGCTACAACACGGTGATGGAAATCCTCGACGCCGGCGCGCGCGCAGTGGTCGTGCCTTTCGCTGCTGCCGGCGAGACCGAACAGACGCTGCGTGCGCGTGCGCTTGCCGAGCGCGGCCGCATCGAGTGCGTTGCCGAGACCGACCTGACCGCCGTGTCTCTTGCAGACTCGGTCAATCGCGCGGCATCGAAACCGCGCCCCGTTCGCGAGACCGTGGACCTCGACGGCGCAAACCGCAGCGCGAGCCTGGTCGTGCGCTGGATCTCGGAAGTCCCCTGGTGAACTCCGCCTGGCGGGCACTGGCCGACGAATGCAGGCGCTGGAGCGATGCCGGGCGGCGCGTCGAATTCTGGTGGCGGGACGACGATGCGACTCGACCGGTTCCGGCGCTGCGCCGGCTTCTCGCGCTCGCGGAATCTGCGAGTGTACCGCTTGCGCTGGCGGTCGTGCCCGAGACTTCCGAAGGGGCGCTGTTCGAAGAGTTGGGTCCCGGCGTGTGCGTTCTTCAGCATGGTTGCGATCATCTCAACCGCGCTTCGGCGGGCGAGAAGAAGACCGAATTTTCCGCGGGGGAAGCGGCCGACTCGGCGTTGCAGCGCCTGGAGGCCGCGCGGCTTCGGCTTTCCGGGCTGACCGATGGAAGCGCGCTCGACGTCCTGGTGCCGCCGTGGAACCGCATCGCCGGGCATCTCGTGCCGCAGCTGGCGCGTGCGGGCTTTCGCGGTCTGAGCCGATTCGGGGCGCGCCGCGGCCTCGAAGCCGCGCCAGGCATGCGCCAGATGAACACTCATGTGGACCTCATTGCCTGGAAAGGCGACCGCGGATTCGCTGGCGAGGACGCGGTCCTCGAGCAGGCGGTTCATGCGCTCGCCGGGATTCGCGCGGGCGGGGCGCAAGCGCCCGCCGAAGCCCTCGGCTGGCTGTCGCATCACGCCTGCCACGACGACGCGGCATGGGATTTTCTCGAACGCCTGTTCGCGGCTTCGCAACGCCTTCCGGGCGTACGCTGGATCGCGGCGCGCGACTTTTTCGGCGAGCGCCGCGTCGCGTGACCGATCGCCTTCGGTATCCGTGCCGCGCGATCGTCACGGAAGGTCTTCAGGGCGCGATCGGGTTCGCGCTCGCCGCGGGCCTGCTCGTGCATGCAGAGCCTGCCGGTCCGGTCCTGTGGGCATCGGCTGCGGCAGCGGGCCTGTTCCTCGTATACTCCGCAAGGGCAGTCGTTCGCTACCTGACCCGTATCGAGGTCGACGAGAAGGGCATCCGGACGCTAGGTCCGCTCGGCGCCGAGATTTCCTGGGGTGAAATGCGCTCGATACGGCTCAATCATTACACGACGAGAAACGATCGCTCTGGGGGATGGATGCAGCTGGTGGTGCGTGGCGCGGGAGCCTCGATCCGGATTGATTCGAGCCTCGGCGGGTTTGCCGGGCTGGCGGCCGCCGTCGGGCGCGAGGCGCTGCAGCGCGGCGCCCAGTTGGACGAACCCACGCGGTCCAATCTCGATGCGCTCGGAATTCGCCTGAATGACTGACGTCCTCTCGATCCGCGACCTCAGGGTCACGCTCGACGTCGACGCCGGCCAGGTGCGCGCAGTAAAGGGCGTGTCGTTTCGCATCCCCGCCGGCGGAACGGTGGCGCTGGTCGGGGAATCGGGTTCGGGCAAGTCGATCCTGGCGCAGGCGGTGATGGGCATCCTGCCGCGCGTCGCGCGCATCGAGCAGGGAGAGATCGTGTTTTCGGATCCCGGTGTTCCCGGCGCGCCGGTGGATATCGCAAAGCTCGACGCGAACGGCCCGCAGATGCGCTCGATTCGCGGCGGGCGCATTTCGATCATCTTCCAGGAACCGATGACCGCGTTGTCGCCGCTTCACACCATCGGCAACCAGATCGGCGAAGCGCTCGCGCTGCACCGTCGCGTTGGCGAACGCGAGCGGCGGGAAGCTGTGATCGATATGCTGCGGCTGGTCGGGTTTCCGGATCCGGTCAGGGCAGAGCACACCTACCCGTTCGAGCTTTCCGGCGGATTGCGGCAGCGCGCGATGATCGCAGCGGCCCTGGTCTGTCGCCCGGCGCTGCTGATCGCGGACGAGCCGACGACCGCGCTCGATGTCACGATCCAGGCGCAGATCCTGCAACTGATGAAAAAGCTGCAGGCCGAACTGCACATGGCGCTGTTCATCATCACGCACGATCTGGGCATCGTGGCGAACATGGCCGACGAGGTCGTCGTGATGTACCACGGCAGGGTCATGGAGGCGGGCACGATCGAGCACATTTTCCGCGACCCGCGCCACCCGTATCTGAAGGCGCTGATGCGCGCGGTGCCGCGCTTCAACATGGGGCCCGGCGAGCGCCTGACGCCGATCCGCGACACGCGCGCGGATTTCGACCACCTGATCTCAGGCCACGCGCGCCCGCATTCGGGCGTTGCGCGCGAAGGGCCGCTTCTGGAAGTGCGCAACCTCACCAAGCGTTTCACGACGCGCCACGGGTCCTGGTTCGGCGCCGGCGCGACGAGCGAGGTGCTCGCGGTGGACGACGTCAGTTTCGTCGTGAACCAGGGGGAATGCCTCGGCTTGGTCGGCGAATCGGGGTGCGGCAAGACGACTACGGCGAAAATGCTCATGCGCGCGATCCGGCCGAATACGGGCGAGATCGTGTTCCACGATCACGGAACGCCGCGCGATGCGCTCGCGCTCGACGGCGACGAATTGTTCGCCTACCGCCGCAAGGTCCAATTCGTGTTCCAGGACCCGTTCAGCTCACTCAATCCGCGCATGACGGCCTACGACATCATCAGCGAGCCCCTCGTGATCCACCGCATCGGCGATCCGGACGAGCGCTTCGCGCGGGTCAAGGAACTGATGGCGCTGGTCGGTCTCGACATCCGGCACCTGCGCCGCTATCCGCACAGTTTTTCCGGTGGGCAGCGCCAGCGCATCGGCATTGCGCGCGCGCTGGCGCTCGGGCCGGAACTTCTGATCTGCGACGAACCCGTATCGGCGCTCGATGTCTCGGTTCAGGCCCAGGTGCTCAACCTGCTGCTGGATCTGCAGGATGCCCTGCACCTCACGTACATGCTCATTTCGCACAATCTGGCAGTGGTGAACTATCTCGCCGACCGCATTGCGGTGATGTGTGCAGGTCGCCTGATCGAGGTCGCACCGTTCGACGAACTGTTCAGCCGCCCGGTGCACCCCTACACGAAGGCGCTGTTCGCCGCGGTTCCCGATCCCGACCTGGACCGCAAACTCGATTTTGCCGCGCTGATGGAAGGCAAGGCGTCCAATCCGCTCGCCTGGCCCGCGCCGTTTTGCCTGGATGGAACGACCCGGGTCGGAATGCTCGACCTGGGCAATGGACACGTGGTGCGCGCGAGCGCCAATGCCGATATTTCGGAGTTGCGGGCGTGACCCGGAAATCGGCCGCCAGCGCGATGCTGCTCGCGTTGATCGTCCCCGCATTGGCGGTCGCAACGGAGTACATCGAGACGCCGATGCTGAAGGACGAAGTCGCGCAGGGTCGGCTGCCGCCCGTGGAAAAACGGATCCCGCGCGCGCCGCTGGTGGTGAAATTCGACGGCGAGCAGCGCGCCGGCGCCACGCATGGCGGCACCTTGAACACCCTGATCGGGCGTGCGAGGGACGTGCGCATGCTGGTGGTGTACGGGTACGCACGGCTGGTCGGGTACGACCGGAAATTCGCGATCGTCGCCGACATCGTCGAGAGTTTCGAAGTGCGCGAAGGGCGGATTTTCACTTTTCGGCTACGGAAGGGACACCGATGGTCGGACGGCGCGCCGTTCACCACCGAGGACTTCCGTTACTACTGGGAGGACGTCGCCAACAACAGGGAACTCAATCCGACGGGGCCACCGCGCGATCTGCTCGTCGACGGTGAGCCGCCGGTGTTCGAAGTCGTCGACGAAACGACGGTGCGCTACAGCTGGTCGAAACCGAACCCGGATTTCCTTCCCAGCCTCGCCAGCGCTTCGCCGCTCTTTGTCGTCCGGCCGGCGCACTACCTGCGCAAGTTCCACAAGAAGTACTCGAAGAAGGTTGCAGAGGCGGAGGCGAACGGCACCGCCAAGCGCAAGTGGTCGCAGGTCCACAACCGGCTCGACAACATGTACCAGTACGACAACCCGGATCTGCCGACGCTGCAGCCGTGGATCAACACGACTCGGCCACCCGCGGACCGGTTCGTGGCCGTGCGCAACCCGTTCTTTCATCGCGTCGACGCGAACGGGCGGCAACTGCCCTACATCGACCGCGTGGTCCTGCCGGTCGCCGACTCGAAGCTGATTCCGACCAAGACCGGCGCCGGGGAGGCCGACCTGCAAGCGCGGGACCTGCAGTTCAACAGCTACACGTTTCTGAAGCAGCAGGAAAAGCTCAACGGATACCGCACCCTGCTCTGGCGCACGGGCACCGGTTCGCAGTTCGCGCTCTACCCCAATCTGAACGTCAACGATCCCGTGTGGCGGACGCTGTTGCGAGACGTTCGTTTCCGGCGCGCGCTGTCGCTCGCCATCGATCGGTCGCTCGTCAATCAGGTCATCTATTTCGGCCTCGGCATCGAGGCGAACAACACGGTGCTGCCCGAGAGCCCGCTGTTCCGTGCACGCTATCAGAAGCGCTGGACGACCTATGACCGCAAGGCGGCGAACCGACTGCTGGATGACATTGGACTCCCACGCGGCCGCGATGGCGTACGGCGGCTGCCTGACGGCCGTCCCCTAGAAATCGTGGTCGAAACGGCGGGCGAGGGCAGCGAACAGAGCGACATCCTGGAGCTGATCCGCGAAACCTGGCGGGAGGTCGGCGTCAAGCTGTTCACCAAGCCATCGCAGCGGGAGAATTTCCGCAAGCGCGTTTTTTCCGGCGAAACGGTCATGTCGGTGTGGGGCGGATTTGATAACGGCGTTCCGACGGCCGAGATGAGTCCGGAGATGCTCGCGCCGACGAGCCAGCAGCAGTTGCAGTGGCCGAAATTCGGCCAGTTCGTCGAAACCGCCGGCAAGATGGGAGACCCGATCGATCTTCCGGAGGTGAACGAACTCGCGCGGCTGCTGAAGGCCTGGTACGACACCGAGGATCGCGCCGCGAGGGAAGAGATCTGGCACCGCATGCTCGAAATCCAGGCCGACCAGCAATTCACCATCGGGGTGGTGTGCGGCGTGCCGCAACCCGTGGTGGTTCGCAATTCGCTGATGAACGTTCCGGAGCGGGGGATCTACAACTGGAATCCGGGCGCGTTTTTCGGCGTGTACCGGCCCGACACGTTCTGGTTCAAGTGAGCACGCGATGCTGAGCTACACGGTCCGCCGTCTCCTGCTGATGATCCCGACCCTGCTCGTGATCAGCTTCGTGACCTTCAGCATCATCAAGCTGCCGCCTGGGGATTTCCTGTCCAATCAGATCGCCGAGCTGAAGAGCCAGGGCGACAGCGCGGCGCTCGAGAAAGTGGAGTTCCTGCGCAAGCAGTACGGTCTGGACAGGCCGTTCGTCGAGCAGTACGGGGTCTGGGTCGGTCTTTGGCCGGGTGAGAAGGGATTTTCCGGCCTGCTGCAGGGGGACTGGGGCTGGTCCTTCGAGTATGACCTACCGGTTTCCCAGGTCGTGGGCGACCGCATGATTCTGTCGCTCATCCTCAATTTCTCGGTGGTCCTGTTCACCTGGGCGGTGGCGTTTCCGATCGGTGTGTACGCCGCCACGCACCAGTACAGCTGGGGCGACCATGGTCTCACCCTGCTCGGGTACGTCGGCCTCGCGACGCCCAATTTCCTGTTCGCGCTGGTGCTGATGTATTTCGCCAACGTCGAGTTCGGCTTGTCTGTCGGCGGCATCATGGATCCCGAGTTCCTCGGCGAGCCCTGGGGTTGGGCAAAATTCAGGTCGGTGCTGAACCATCTCTGGATCCCGGTGATCGTCATCGGAACCTCGGGCACCGCAGCGATGATCCGCAGGCTGCGCGCGAATCTCCTCGACGAATTGCAGAAACAGTACGTCGTCACGGCGCGAGCGCGCGGCGTGCCGCCGCTGAGGCTGCTGATAAAGTACCCGCTGCGCATGTCGCTGAATCCGTTCATTGCGGATATCGGCAATCTGCTGCCGAGCGTGATTTCCGGTTCCGCCGTGGTTGCCGTCGTGCTGTCGCTGCAGACTTCCGGACCGATGCTGCTCGAGGCGCTGCGCAGCCAGGACCAGTTCCTCGCCGGATCCTTTCTCATGTTCCTGTCGCTGCTGACGGTGGTCGGAATGTTCATCTCCGACGTGCTGCTGGCGGCGCTCGATCCGCGCATCCGGCTGACCGGGGGAACCGCGAAATGAGCGCGGGCGGCGCACCCGCCGGCACGCTCGAGCACTTCGTCGCCACCGAGCCGTTCGATCCGCAGGCGACCGAATGGCTCACCCCGGAGCAGGAACGCTTCTATCGCGCCTCGCAGTGGAAGATCATGTGGTGGAAGTTCCGGCGCCACCGCATTGCGGTCATTTCGGGAATCGTGCTGCTGCTGTTCTATGCCTCGACGCTGGTGAGCGAAGTCCTCGCACCGTACAACCTGCACACGCGCGACACGCGGCACATCTACGCACCGCCGCAGCAGGTCCGGCTCTTCCACGAAGGGCAATTCGTCGGGCCGTTCGTCTATGGCTACTCGATGCGCCTCAACATGGAGACGCTGAAGCGCGAGTACACGACGGACCCGGCCAAGGTTCAGCCGATGCGGTTCTTCTGCCTCGGCGACGACTACGAATTCTGGGGGCTCATCGAGGGCAACGTGCATCTGTTCTGCCCGGCCGGGGGCGGGACGCTGTTTCTCCTGGGAACCGACCGCCTCGGGCGCGACCTGCTCTCGCGCATCATCTACGGAACGCGCATTTCGCTCACCGTCGGGCTGCTGGGAATCCTGGTGAGCTTCGTCATCGGCCTCACGCTGGGCGGAATCTCCGGCTACTACGGCGGCTGGATCGACACCGTGATCCAGCGAATGATCGAGATGATCCGGTCATTTCCGGAACTTCCGCTCTGGATGGCGCTTTCGGCGGCGCTGCCCGTGAACTGGAGCCCGATCCTGGTGTACTTCGGAATCACGATCATCCTCGGGTTGCTCGACTGGCCGGGGCTCGCGCGTGCAGTGCGCTCCAAGCTCCTTGCGCTTCGAGAGGAGGATTTCGCCTCCGCTGCCGTGCTGATGGGCGCCGGGCCCGGGCGCGTGATCGGGCGCCATCTGCTGCCGAGTTTCGCGAGCCACCTGATCGCATCCGCGACGCTCTCCATTCCGGGAATGATCCTCGGCGAAACGGCGTTGTCGTTCCTGGGATTGGGGCTGCGGCCCCCGGTGACGAGCTGGGGCGTGCTGCTCAACGAGGCGCAGAACATCAATGCGGTCGCACTCTACCCGTGGATCATGTTGTCGGTGGTGCCGGTCTTCGTGGTGGTGCTGGCGTTCAATTTCCTTGGCGACGGACTGCGCGACGCCGCCGATCCGTACCGCTAGAGGAACGGATTCGGAGCCCGGTGCGTCTGATTTACGTCTACGCTTTGCGTTCTTCTCGGATCTGCGGTTTTCGGCATGAATCTCGCCGAAAACCGCAGACCATGGAACCTCAAGATCGTCCCGGCGCGGGCCGGGGACGTGCAGCGTCCGGGGACCATGCGCCTAGACGAGCTTGGTGAGCCAGAGGCTGCTCTCGCGCGCTCCCGCGGGCAGCGGGAGCCGGCCGAGTACGCCGCGGGCGACCCACTCGGGATGCTCCGCAACGATGTAGGCGCTGGCGAAATCCACGGTGTAGGCCCTGCTCGCAATGAGCGCCGCCACGGCGAGCTGCTCGTTGTAGCCGCGCCAGCCCCAGTCCCGCGGGTAGTCGCGCGGCAGGAACATGTCGTGAAAGTGAATCCGCACGCCCGCCGGAAGCAGCGGCAGGATTCGATTGATCAGGTGATCGACGTCGGTGCCGGGCATCAGCACGTGGCTCGAATCGATCACCAGGAGGTCGTTCGGTTCAAGCGCGGCAAACGGCGTCTGCCCGACGTTCTGCACCGCGTCTCGAATGAACTCGATAGCCAGCCCGGAGAGATTCGCGCGCGGCGCGGGGTCGATTGCCGCGATCTTGGTGCCGCAGGCGGCGTCGGCCGCGGCGCGTGCCAGAAACCGCGTCGAATGCCCGGAGCCGACTTCGACGATGCGGCGCGGCCGGTGCCGGAGCACCATCGCGTACGCAGCGGCCGCATCCAGGCGCGGAAACCAATCCTGGGTCCAGCGCGGCGCCGGCGGTTCGCCGCCGAGCGATTCCAGCGCGGCCGCACACTGCTCGATTGCCGCCAGGTGCGACTGGAATGCAGGCTCGCCGCATAGCAGGGCGTTTGCGACCGGCAGGTAAGCGGGCAGCGATCCGGGCGCAGGCAGTGCGCTCGCGCCGCGAAACGGGATGTAGAAGCCGCGCCGGGCCAATCCGAGCGCGCTCAGCACGCCATCGAACCTGCGGCTCACGGAATTCGTCTCGCCGCGCGCGCGCGCGGCGAATCGGCGAAAGTCATTGAAGGACTATAGCGGAACTCGAATTCCAGTGGTCCGGTGACCCGTGCAAAGCCCTCGGGGAACGGTATGATCGGGGTCGCAAAGGGGAGTGCACGCAAACCGGCATGGAACGCAGCCTGCTCAGGTACATCATTCGATTCAGCAAGCGCGATCAGCTGCTGATCGTTCCGCTGGTGGTGACGTCGATGGTGCTGTATTTCCTGTCGCTCGATCTGCCGAAGACGATCATCAACCAGCCGATCCAGGGCAGGGGATTCCCGGATGCGGAATCGACCGTCAAGTTCATGCACCTGGTGCTGCGGTTGCCGGAATTCCTCGGCGGCGAGTGGCTGCTGTTCCAGGGGTTCATGCTCGAGCGCCTGCCCTACCTGCTGGTGCTCACGATGCTGTTTCTCGGCCTGATCGTCGCCAACGGCCTGCTGAAGTTCCAGATCAACACCATGAAGGGGTGGATGGGCGAGCGCATGCTGCGGCGCCTGCGCTACTCGCTGTTCGACCACATTCTGCGCTTTCCGCTGGCGCGGTTCCGGCGCGTGAAGTCGGCGGAACTTGCGACCATGATCAAGGACGAGGTCGAGCCCCTCGGGGGTTTCGTCGGCGAGTCGCTGATCTCGCCGCTGTTCCTGGGCGGGCAGGCGCTGACCGCGCTCGTGTTCATCGTGTACCAGCACATCTACCTCGGAATGATCGCGGTGCTGATGGTCGCGGTGCAGGCCGGAATCATCCCGAAGATGCGCCGGAAGCTGCTGGTGCTCGCCAAGCAGCGCCAGCTCTCGGCGCGGCAGCTTGCGGGCCGGATCGCCGAGATCTCCGACGGTGCGGTGGAAGTTCACGCGAACGACACCTCGAACTACGAGCGCGCGGACATGGCGGCGCGGCTGGGACGGATGTTCCGGATCCGGTTCGAATTCTTCCAGCGCAAGTTCATGATCAAGTTCCTGAACAACTTCCTCGCGCAGGTCACGCCGTTCCTGTTCTACTCGATCGGCGGCTATCTCGTGATCGTCGGCAAGCTCGACATCGGCGCGCTGGTGGCGGTGATTGCCGCGTACAAGGACCTGCCGGGACCGGTCAAGGAGCTGATCGATTGGGACCAGCAGCGGCTCGACGTCCAGATCAAGTACACGCAGGTGATGGAGCAGTTCATGGTCGAGAACCTGGCGCCTCCGGAACAGCAGGAGCTGATCGACCGGCCCGAACTGCCGCGGCAGGGCAAGGTCTGCGCCTCGAACCTGTCGCTGGTGGACGACTCCGGCAACAAACTGGTCGACAGCGTGAGTTTCGAGGTGAGTCTGGACTCGCAGACCGCCATCGTCGGCCGACCGGACAGCGGACGCAGCGAGCTGGCGCAGCTGATCGCGCGCCTGGTGCCGCCCTCGAGCGGTACGCTCACCATGGGTGGCATCGACATCACGCGAGCGCCGGAAGCCGTCACCGGACGCGCGCTCGCCTACGTCGGGCCGTCGTCGTACCTGTTCCCGCTGAGCGTTCGCGAGAACCTCGTCTACGCCCTGAAGCACCGGCCGGTGCGCGAGGCGAGTTACGAGGGCGAGGCGTTGCGCGAACATCAATTCCAGCTGCGCGAAGCGGTTCGAACGGGGAGCACCACGCTCGACGCTGCCGCCGACTGGCTCGATTACGAATCGGCCGGCGTGCGCAGCGCGGAGGAGCTGGATGCGAGAATTCTCGAAGTGCTCACGATCACCGATCTCGAAGAGCCGCTCTTCGAGCTGGGGCTTCGCAGCGCGATCGCACCGGAACGCGGATCCGAACTGCGCGACCGCCTTCTCGATGCGCGTCAGGCGATGCACGAGCGGCTGGCCACCCTCGGCATGAAGGGATGGGTCGAGCGCTTTGACCCGCAGCGCTACAACCGCAATGCCACGCTCGCCGAAAACCTGCTGTTCGGATCGCCCGTCGGCAAGACCTTCGACGTCGAGAATCTTTCGAGCAACCCGTACGTCATGCAAGTGCTCGACGAAACCGGGCTGACGGCGGACCTCCTGAGCGTCGGCCACCAGTTGGCCGGCACGATGATCGAGCTGTTCAGCGACCTTCCGCCCGGTCACGAATTTTTCGAGCGCTTCAGTTTCATCCGTCATGAGGACTTGCCGAACGTCAAGGCGCTGCTCGCTCGCGTCGGCGAGTTCGGTCTCGCCGGAATCGAGCCCGGAGAGCGCAGCCTGCTGCTCGGCTTGCCTTTCAAGCTGACGACCGCGCGGCACCGCCTGGGATTGATCGACGAAGCCCTCGAGGGCCGTGTGCTCGAGGCGAGGCGCTATTTCGCGACTCATTTGCCCGAGCCGCTGCGGCGCTCGGTCGAGTTCTTCGACCCGACGCGCTACACGAGCGCCGCTTCGCTCCAGGACAACATCCTGTTCGGCAAGATCGTGTCCGGGCAGGCCAACGCGGCCGAACGAATCGGCGACCTGCTTCGTCAGGTACTGGATGAACTCGGTCTGCGCCCCCTGGTCGTAACGATAGGACTGGATTTCCAGGTTGGAGTCGGCGGCGCGCGACTGCCGGGCTCGGAGCGGCAGAAGATTGCGCTGGCGCGCGCGATCCTGAAGCGGCCGGTGCTGCTGATCCTCGACCAGGCACTCGGGGTGCTCGACCCGGCTTCTCAGGGGCAGGTGAGCCGGCGGATCGTCGAGCATTGCGAGCGGATGGGCGTCGTGTGGGTGATGCAGCGCGCGACCGAGGCAGAGCGGGCGAACCACGTGCTGGTGCTTGATCGCGGCCGGCTGGTCGAACAGGGCACGTTCGAATCCCTCAAGCGCGAGGGCAGCGCGCTGAGCCGGTTACTCAAGGACGGTTGATCGAAGGCAGGAGGTGGAGCATGTCGCTGGAACAGGAAGTCGAGATGATCCGTCAGATCCCGGTGTTCAGGGGGATCGCGCCGGCCATGCAGAAGCTGCTGTGCTTCGGCAGCGAGCGGCTGACCTACGACGCCGGCCAGATCCTGATCAGGGTGGGGGAGATGGCCGACGCGGCCTACGTCATCATCGAAGGCGAGGCTGAAATTTCGGTCCCGGGTCCGCGCGGGCCGGTGGTGGTCAACACCATCGGCAAGAACGAGGTGATCGGCGAGATCGCGATCTTCATCGACCAGCCGCGCACTGCCACGGTGACTGCGATGAACAAGGTCGAAGTGCTGCGGATCTCGAAGGACCTGTTCATCAACGTCGTGAGGCAGAATCCGGATGCCGCGATCGAGCTGATCAAGGTGCTCGCGACGCGCCTGGCCAATACGACGCAGCAACTGATCAAGCACACAGCGCCGAAATAGGCCCGGCGAATCATCCCTCGACGATTTCGAAGTCCGTCGTGATTTCGGCGGTCTTGCCCAGCATGATCGTCGCGGAACAGTACTTGTCGTGCGACAGGCGGATCGCGTTCTCGACCAGCGACGTTTTCAATTCCCGTCCGCGCACCACGAAATGCAGGTGGATCCTGGTAAAGACCTTCGGGTCCGAGGGCGCGCGATCCGCCTGCAGGCGGACTTCGCAGCCCGTCACGTCCTGCCGGCTGCGTCGAAGGATGAGCAGCACGTCGTAAGCGGTGCAGCCCCCGGTGCCCAGCAGCACCATTTCCATGGGGCGTGGCGCGAGATTCTGTCCCCCGCCTTCGATCGCCCCATCCATGGCAACAAGGTGCTTGCTTTCGGTTTCGGCCAAAAACGACATGCCGGCGCCCGACCATCGGACAGTGCATTCCATGTCAGCTCCTTTTTCTCGTGGCGGCTGCGCGAGCCGAATCGGGTTCCAAACGGCGTCGGCGCCCGGATCGACGTGCGACGGCGGCGCATTGAAGAGTCATCAAATCAGCACGTTACGAAAATTCCAGGCGGCTCGAATGCGCGTCCCGGGTCGACGCGCAAATTGTATTTGCGCAGCGCCGCTCGGCTAGGACATTTTTCCCCGGTCCAACAAGGGTTTGACCCATCTATGGCGGCGCAATAAAATCCCACCCTTTTCGCGATCGGGCAGGGCATGACAACCTACACGGCCAAAGCCGGGGAAATAAAGCAGGATTGGTACCTGGTGGACGCACAGGGCCGCGTGCTCGGGCGCCTGGCGACGCAAATTGCCAAGCGCCTGCGCGGCAAGCACAAGCCCGAATACACCCCGCACGTGGACACCGGCGACTTCATCGTGGTCGTGAACGCCGCGAAACTGCGCGTGACCGGCCGCAAGGCGCAGGACAAGATCTACGTTCGTCATACCACGCATCCGGGCGGAATCCGGGAAATCTCGTTCGCCAAGATGCAGGCGATGCACCCGACGCGCGCGCTCGAGAAGGCGGTGAAGGGAATGCTTCCCAAGGGGCCGCTCGGTTACGCCATGCTGCGAAAGCTCAAAGTCTACGCGGGAGACAGCCACCCGCATTCGGCGCAACAGCCGAAAACCCTGGAGATCTGAACATGGTCGGCGACTATTACTACGGCACGGGGCGGCGCAAAAGTTCGGTCGCGCGCATCTTCCTGAAACCGGGCAAGGGATTGTTCGTGGTCAACGGCAAGCCGGTGGACGAATTTTTCGGCCGCGAGACGGGGCGCATGATCGTGCGCCAGCCGCTCGAGGCAACCAAGAACCTCGCCAGCTTCGACATTTCGGCCAACGTTTTCGGCGGCGGCGAAAGCGGGCAGGCGGGCGCGGTGCGCCACGGCATCGCGCGTGCGCTGATCGAGTATGATCCGACGCTCAAGCCGGTGCTGAAGGGCGCTGGGCTCGTGACGCGCGATGCGCGCGAAGTGGAACGAAAAAAGGTCGGATTTCACAAGGCGCGGCGGCGCAAGCAGTACTCGAAACGCTGATCCCGAACCAGCATCGAAGAAAAAGGCCGCCCGCGGGCGGCTTTTTGCTTTTGGCAAGCGCGTTTTTCTGTTGGATTGCAGACCTGTTCCGGGGAGTGATTAGGCACACATGATCAAGGTTGGCATCGTTGGCGGCACCGGGTACACGGGCGTTGAACTGCTGCGTTTGCTCGCGCAGCATCCTCAGGCCGAACTGAAGGCGATCACCTCGCGCAAGGATGCCGGAACGGCCGTGAACGCGATGTTTCCGAGCCTGCGCGGCCGGGTTGCGTTGGCGTTCAGCGACCCAGGCAGCTCGCCGCTCAAGCAATGCGACGTGGTTTTCTTCGCAACGCCGAATGGCGTCGCGATGGGCGAAGCGCGCGCTCTGGTGGATGCGGGCGTGCGGGTGATCGATCTCTCGGCCGATTTCCGCATCAAGGACGTTCTCGAGTGGGAGCGCTGGTACCGGATGAAGCACGCAGCGCCCGAACTCGTTGCCGAAGCCGCCTACGGCCTGTGCGAAGTCAATCGGGAAGCGATCCGTTCAGCCCGGCTGGTGGCGAATCCAGGCTGCTACCCTACCGCGGTCCAGCTGGGTTTCCTGCCGCTGGTCGAGGCGGGGGCGGTCGATCTCGACCACCTGATCGCAGATGCCAAATCCGGGGTGTCGGGCGCCGGCCGCAAGGCCGAGCAGCACCTGCTTTATGGCGAGGCTTCGGACAATCTGGCCGCCTACGGAGTGATGGGCCATCGCCACTGGCCCGAAATCCGGCAAGGGCTCGCGCAGCTTGCGGGTCGCGAGGTCGGCCTGATCTTTGCGCCGCACCTGACGCCGATGATCCGCGGCATTCACGCCACGCTGTACGCGCGAGTCACTCGCGAGATGAATTTCCAGACGCTCTACGAACAGCGCTTCGCGAACGATGCGTTCGTGGACGTGATGCCCGCCGGCAGCTATCCGGACACGCGCTCGGTGCGTGCTGCCAACATCTGCAGGGTCGCGGTGCACCGTCCGAGCGAAAGCGCCCGGCGCGCCGATACCGTCGTCGTGCTGTCGGTGATCGACAACATGGTCAAGGGCGCCTCCGGTCAGGCGGTGCAGAACATGAACCTCATGTTCGGGCTGCCTGAAACGACCGGGCTGCAGCAGGTCGCCGTGGTTCCGTGAGCATTGCGCGACTCTGGAAGCTACGGCAGCGATTCGGCATCGCTGCCCCCAGAGTCGCTGTGCGCACGCACGTCCCGTGGTATCTGCGCTGGATCGGATTGGCGCTCGTGCTCGCCGTCTCGGGCGCGAGCGCGATCTGGATTTACGACACCGGGCGGCGGTTTGCGGGATTCGATCATCGGGAAGCCGAGCTGGAAATCGCGTCGATGCGACGCGAGCGCGACGCCGCGAACGAAGAGCTGTCGCGCTTGAGGGACCTCGCCGCGGCGGCCGAGAGCAAGATCGCGATCGAGCGGACGGCACAGCAGAACCTCGCCAAGCAGCTGCGAGTCGCGGAAACGGAAGCTGCTCGCCTGAGGGAGGAGCTGGCGGTGTTCGAGCGTACGCTTTCTGCGGATCCGAAAAAGGCCGCACCGCTCTCGATCCAGCGCTTCAAGGTCGAACCGGAATTGCTTCCCGGCGAGTTCCGTTTCCATCTGCTCCTGCTCGCCATGGGCCCGCGTCGGGACGACTTCCAGGGCCGATACGAACTCGTCGTGAACCTGACCGAGAACGGGCGTGATGCTATGATCACCCTGCCTCGACCCGGAACCACGGGGGATCACGGATTCGATCTAGGATTCAAGCACTTCCAGCGAATCCAGGGCAGCTTTCGGGTGAGCCCCGGTGCGCAGGTCAAATCGGTCCAGGTGCGGGTGTACGAAATCGGCGTCAGCCAGGCGCGCGCGACGCAGACCGCGACAATCGGATAGGGGGCCACATGTTCGGACGCGATAGCAAGCCGCAGAACCGGATCGACAGCCTGATCGGCGCGACCACGCGCATCGAGGGAAACCTGTTCTTCAGCGGCGGCCTGAGAATCGACGGCACGGTGCGCGGCAACGTGTCCGCATTGCCGGACCAGCCCGGAACGCTCGTGCTTTCCGAACACGCACGCATCGAGGGCGAAGTGCGCGCCGCGCATGTGGTCGTCAATGGCACCGTGATCGGCCCGGTGTTCGCGTTGGAGACGCTCGAACTGCAGGCCGGTTGCCGGGTCAAAGGGGATATGCACTACAAGAGCATCGAGGTCGTTCGGGGCGCAGTCGTCGATGGGCGGCTGATCCACCACGAGGAAGCGGAGGCCAAGCCTGCCGGGCTCAAGCTCGCGTCCTGAAATCGAAGGTTTCGGAAAACCACTTTGACCCCAGGGCCGCGCCCGATGCAAAATGAACCATTGCCAACCAGGAGTAGCAAATGAACGCTGCCGTTGAGATGCCTGCCCCGCTGGTCTTCACGGACAACGCCGCCGACAAGGTGAAACAGTTGATCGAGGACGAGGGCAACCCTGACCTCAAGCTGCGCGTGTTCGTCAATGGAGGCGGGTGTTCCGGCTTCCAGTATGGGTTCACCTTCGACGAGGTGAAGAACGACGATGACACCGTCATGGAGAAGAACGGCGTGATGCTGCTCATCGATCCGATGAGCTACCAGTATCTGGTCGGCGCGGAAATCGATTTCCAGGAGGGCCTGGAAGGCGCGCAGTTCGTGATCAAGAATCCGAACGCGACCACGACCTGCGGTTGCGGTTCGTCGTTCTCCGCCTGATCCGGGCGACCTGGAAGGTCTTCGAGCGGGGCGGGAGCGTGGTTTCCTGACGGAACCGCGTACCGCCCCGCGATCATTTCACGCAGGGTAGATCGCGCCTAGAACGCGCGGACCGCGCGCTCCCGTGACGCCGGTCAGATCGGTGGCGCTCGAACTCAGCGCCCGCATGGCGAGCCACGCGAACGCCGCCGCTTCGACCAGCTGCGGGTCGATTCCGTGGCGCGCGCTCGAATCCACGGCGACCGGCGGGAGCAGTTCCGCAAGCCGTCGCATCAATACGGGGTTTCGCGCCCCGCCACCGCAAACGATCACGCTGCCGGGATCGAAGTCCTTCAGGGCGTTCGCAACGCCGCGTGCGGTCAGTTCGACCAGTGTCGCCTGCACGTCGCAGGGCTCCACCGTGTCGTGAAGCCGCGCAGTCAGCCACGAGTCGTTGAATAGCTCGCGGCCCGTGCTTTTGGGCGGTTTCGCCGAAAAATACGGTTCCGCCAGGAGGCGCTCAAGCAACCCGGGATCGACGCGGCCTGTTTTCGCCCACGCCCCGTCGCGGTCGTACGATGCATCGAGATGCCGTCCGACCCAGAGATCCATCAGGCAGTTGCCCGGTCCGGTATCGAATCCGCTCGCCGAGCCGTCTCGGCGTAGGAGGGAGACGTTGGCAATGCCGCCCAGATTGACGACCGCGCGATCTTCGCTTCGGCTGCCGAATGCCGCGCGATGAAACGCGGGAACCAGCGGCGCGCCCTGTCCTCCCGCAGCGACGTCGCGGCTGCGGAAATCGCAGACCACGGTCAGGCCTGTGAGTTCCGCCAGCAACGCCGCGTTGCCGATCTGGATGCTGTACCCGCGATCCGGCCGATGCCGCACCGTTTGGCCATGGCAACCGACCGCCAGCACCGATTGTCGGGACCGGCCGCTCGCTTCCAGCGCTGCCGCAACCGCATCGGCGTAAACCTGAGCCAGCGTGTTCCCAAGGCGGGCGCAACGATCGAGTTCGTCCCCTCCGCGCGTGGTCAGGGCAAGCAGATCCCGGCGCAGCTCCGGGTCGAACGGGCGATGCGCGCTCGCGATGACGCGAGGCCGATCAGGTGGAAATTCGGCCAGCACCGCGTCGACCCCGTCGAGGCTCGTCCCCGACATGAGCCCGACGTAGTACCCGGGCTTCACTCGAGCAGGGCGATCGAACCGCTGGTGAGGAGGTCGAGGCGCGCGACGAGCGGCTGCGCCTGGCGGACGAATGTTGCGAGCTCCGCCGGCGGGACCGGCAGCGCCTGCGGCAGTGTCACTGCGAGCGGATTGCGCGCCTCGCCCGCGATCCTGAATTCGTAGTGCAGGTGCGGGCCTGTGGCCCAGCCCGTCTTCCCGACGTAACCGATGGTGTCGCCCTGCGCGACATGCGCGCCCCTCCGGATGTCTTTTGGAAAACCGCTCAAGTGCGCGTACAGCGTCGAGTATTGCCCCGAGTGACGCAGGATCACGACGTTGCCGTAACCGCCTTGCCTCCCGGCGAATTCAACCCTGCCGTCGCCGACGGCTCGAACTCGCGTGCCCGAAGGCGCACCGTAATCGACGCCGCGGTGCGCACGCCAGCTTTGCATGAACGGATGCATCCGCATGCCGAATCCCGAGGTGACCCGAGAAAACTCCAGCGGCGAGCGCAGAAACGCTCTGCGAAGGTTCTTGCCGTCCGGCGCGTAGTAGCCGCCGCTCTTGCGCCCGTCGCCGTCCACCCCCGCGTACCACACCGCACGATAGGTCTTGCCCTGATTGCGGAATTCGGCCGCCAGCACTCGTCCCGAGCGCACGGTGAGGCCCTGGTAAGTCAGGGTCTCGTATACGACGCTGAATCGGTCGCCGCGCCGCAGATCGCGATGAAAGTCGATGTCG
>Ga0080064_1002467_pt1 | contig 31302 bp, 28 predicted proteins | sample Subgrocontami54m_FD_69260 | JGI IMG/M metagenome (GOLD analysis project Ga0080064, IMG submission 69260) | Subsurface groundwater microbial communities from S. Glens Falls, New York, USA - GMW46 contaminated, 5.4 m (SPADES assembly) (version 2) ...
GCCAGGATCAGCCAGCCCATCACCAGGTAGGACAAGCTCGAGAAGACTTGGAGCTTCTCCGCGGGAAACAGCAGCGTCACCGCGATGCCCGCCAACGCCAGCCCCCAGATCACGCCGAACAAGCTCCAGCCGAACGGGCTCCTCAACGTGACCAGGGTGAATGGGGTGTACGTGCCCGCGATCAGCAGGTAAATGGCGGATTGGTCGACCATCTCAAACAGGCGCTTGAGGCGCGGATGCCGGACCGCGTGATAAAGCGTGGAGGCCGCGTACAGCAGGATCAGCGTCGCCCCATAAATGCTGAAGCTGACCACCTGCCAGACGTTCCCGTGCAGGGCAACCGGCGTGACCAGGGCCGCCAGCCCCGCGATACTCAAAAGGAGGCCCAGCCCGCAAATCAGCGTGTTGGCGGCTTCCTCATCCCTCACTAGGAAAAGCGGGCGTTGGCCACCCGGTCCAAACTCTCTTCCTTGTGCAACCGCTCGTCCAGCCCGATCCGCCGGAACAGGTCCGCCGTGGAAGCAAAACTGCCGTACTCTGGCTCGAAATCGCTGGCGAAGGGCTCCTGCTCCAGCCGAGGGTTCTCCGCCACGAACCCCATGTACTCGTGCTCGGCGTGGTCCTCGAAATCGGCGTTGAGGTGGTAGCTCCAAGCCGGCTTGGCGACGTACAGCAGCCAGCTCACGTGGTAGTAGAGGAAGGCCAGGATCTGCGGGACCACCCGGTGCAGGAAGAAATTCTCCCGGATCCTCTTCCCCTGAACCATCTCCTCCAGGATCAGCAGGTGCCACTGCTCATTGTCCTGCTGCCGGCGGGATTCCCGGACGAACTCGAAGATGCGCCGGGCGAAATGGGGCTTGCCGTAGGTGTGGGTCATCGCGATGTAGGCCACGTGCTCCCAGGCCTGGTAAGGGACGCGGGCGACCACCTCGAGCACCTTGAACTTCGAGAGGGTGCGGGAACGGCCGTAGAGGAGGTCCATCGTCACGAACAGCCCGCGGCCCAGGAGGCCGTACGGGCGCCGGGGGGAATCGAGGGTCTTTTTCTGCTCGGCCTTCAGGACCGCCGGATCGCGGGTTTCCATACCTTCATTATAAGCCGGTCAGCAGCGGCTGGAGGTAATCTCCACTTCCTTCAAACGGCCGGTCAGCCCCCGGACGATCTTCACCGCCCCTTTCGGGACGTCGAACTCCCTGGCCAGCGCCTCAATCACCGCGGCATTCGCCTTGCCGTCCTCGGCCGGGGCGCTCACCGCCACCCGCCAGCTCCCGTCCGGCATCCGCTCCACCCCGGGCCTCTTCGCCCGCGGCACCACCTTGATCTGTATTCTCAATTACTTCTTATCGGCGCAGCAGGCATCCCCGGCCTTGTACCCTTCAGCTCCAGGCGGGCAGGCCTTCTTCTTCATGGAGCAGCATCCCGCCAGCGCCAACCCAATCATCATCACCGCCATAATCTTCGTAACAATCTTCATCTTTTTCTCCTTTAGTTTTATTGCAGTCTTGGAAACAACGGGTTGCCTTTGAAGATCCCCTGGCCTGCGGGGATGTGATCCTTGAGGGCGGCGGGCAGGTGCTGGGCGCCGAGGTCGCTGGTGAAACCCAGCTGCTTCCAGGTGGATTCGGCGGTGCCGGGTAGGAAGGGCCAGAGCAGCAGGGCGATCACCCGGACCGTGTCGGCCAGCTGATAGAGGAAGGATTCCAGCTCCTGGCGTTTTCCTTCCTTCGCCAGGGTCCAGGGGGCCCGCTCTTCCACTAATTTGTTCGCGCGGGTGATCAGCTCCCAGAGGGATTTGAGGGCATCGCCCGGCGCTAGGTTGGATAGGCCGGACCAAACACCGGCTTCCGTCTGAACCGAGAGATCCACGAGGGCCGCGTCCGGCTTCCCCGGCGGGATCTTGCCGGCGGTGTGTTTCTCGATCATGGTCAGCGTTCTGTAAACCAGATTTCCCAGGTCGTTCGCCAGGTCGGAGTTGATCCGCTTGGTGAGGGCCTCCTCGGAGAAGACTCCGTCGTCGCCGAAGGGGACGTCCCGCAGCATGAAGTAACGGACGGCGTCCAGGCCGTAGGCCTCCACTACCGCTTGCGGGTCCACGATGTTCCCCTTCGACTTGGACATCTTCTCCCCTTTCACCAGCCACCAGCCATGGGCGAAGACCATCTTGGGCGGCTGCATCCCCAGCGCGTGCAGGATGATCGGCCAGTAGAGGCAGTGGTGCCGGATGATGTCCTTGCCGACGAGGTGCAGCGGGCCGCCGCTCTCTTCCCAGTAGTGATGAAACTTCTCGTTGTCCGGCCACTCCAAGGCGCTGATGTAGTTGAGTAGGGCGTCGAACCAGACGTAGGTGGTGTGGTTCGGGCTGAAGGGGACCGGGATCCCCCAGGGGACCCGCTCCTTCGGGCGGGTGACGCAGAGGGCCGGCAGCTCGTCGGTGAGCATCCCCAGCACCTCGTTGCGGCGGGACTCCGGCCGGATGAAATCCGGGTTCTTCTGGATGTACTCCTTGAGCCAAGCCCGGTGCTTCTCGAGCGGCAAGAAGTAATCCTCCTCCTCCACCTGGGAGACCGGCCGTTGGCATTGCGGGCAGGCCGGCTTGGCGGCTTCCACCTCATTCAGGCCGAAGCTGGTCTCGCAGGGGACGCAGTACCAGAATTTGTAGCTGCCCAGCTCCAGTTGGTCTTTAAGTTTCTCGAGGACTTTCTGGACGATCACCTGGTGGGCCGGGTCGCTGGTCCGGATGAATTTGTCGTAGGAGATGTTGAGCAGCTGCCAGAGGGAGCGGAAGGTGTCGGAGTTTTTGTCCACAAACTCCTTGGCGGAGATCCCCTGCCCCTGCGCCGCCTGCGAGATCTTCTCCCCGTGCTCGTCGGTGCCGGTGAGCAGGAAGACCCTCTCCCCCCGCTGGCGGTGGGCGCGGGCGAGGGTGTCGGCCACGACGGTGGTGTAGGCGTGGCCGATGTGCGGCTTCGCGTTGACGTAGTACAAAGGGGTCGTTAAATAAAACGGCTTAACCATTGAACAGGAGCACCGAGAGAGCGGTCTTGACGAGGGCGTTCTTGCGGACCGCGTCCTGCACGCGGTAGGCCCGGTCAATCTGGGTGAAGATCGCCTCCGCCGGGACGACGGCGGCGGCCCGCTTGAGCTGATCCAGCCGGTCCTGGTGGATCACCCAGTCCGGGTCCCCCTGCAGCTTCAGCACCAGCAGGTCGCGGCACCAGCCGGCGTACCACTCCACGTACTCCTCGATCTCCTCGCGGGAGGTTTTTGGCGGGAACGGGTTCTCCAGGTCTTTCCTCTTGCGGGCCTCCAGGATCAGGTCCAGCGCTGCGTTGCGTTTGGCCAGCCGGCCGGTCCGGTGGAACTGGAGGGCCATCCCCAGCCGGCCGCCGGAGGAGATCGCCAGCATCCGGGCGGCGGCCGGGTCCAGCCCCTCTTTCTGGAGGGCGGCGGCGGTCCGCTCGATCCCCTGCGGCGAGCAGCGGATCGTGTGGCAGCGGGAGAGGAGCGTCGCCGGCAGCCGGTGCTCCGCCGTCGAGATCAGAAAAAATAAGCTGCGGGCCGGCGGTTCCTCGATAATCTTCAGGCAGGCGTGGGTGGATACCTCATTGAGGCTCTCCGCCGGGTCCAGGATCACCGCTTTCCGTTTTCCGCCGTAGGGGGTGAGCATCATCCATTGCTCCATCGCACGGACCTGCTCGATGAGGATCTCCCCCTTCTCCGGGTCGGGCGTCACCACCAGCAGGTCATGCTCCTCGCAGCCGGCCGCGCGGGCGAACTCCGTCGCCAGCAGACGCTTGCCGATCCCCTCCGGTCCGGTGAACAGGTAGGAATGGGCCAGCCGGTCCCGCTCGATCTGCCCCTGGAGCAGGCGGGCCGCCGCGTCATGCCCGATCAGGTCAGCGAAGGACACTTTTGACCGCCTTTCTCACCGCTTCCCGCACCTCCGGCATCGGCCGGTCCGCCCGGATCAGCCGGATCCGTTTCTTGTTGGTTTTCGCCAAGTGGAGATATCCCCGCCGAACTTCTTCGTGGAACGACACCGATTTCGCCTCCATCCGGTTGGGCCGCCGCACGCGAGCCAACCCCTGCCGCGCCGGGAGATCCAACAGGATCGTCCGGTCCGGCTGCAGACCGCCGGTGGCGATCTTCCCCAGCTGCTCGACCAGCTTCCGGTCCATGCCGCCGGCGAACCCTTGGTAGACCCAGGTGGAATCCTGGAACCGGTCCAGGATCACCACCTTCCCCTGCTTGAGAGCCGGGCGGATCACCTCGTTGACGAGCACGGCCCGGCTGGCCTCGTAGAGCAAGAGTTCCACCGCCGCGTCCATCGAGCCGGGCTTGGAGTCCAAGAGGATCCGGCGCAGCTTGCCGCCGATCACCGTGCCGCCCGGCTCCCGCGTGTGGAGCACGCGGCGGCCCGTGGAGCGGAGCCATGCCGCCAGCAGCCGGCTGTGAGTGGATTTGCCGGAGCCCTCCGGCCCCTCGAAGGTGATGAAGACGCCTCGTCTCATCGCTCCCTCGCCGGCCCGGGGTCGGGGTTGGGTTCACAGGACGGCTCGTCCGCCCCACCGGGGCGGACGGCCTCTCTCTCGGCCTCGCTCTCGCCTGAATGGAAGCTCGCCGGCGAACCATGGCCGCTCGGCCTCCGAGACGCCTGTTCACCCACCCCCGCCCCCGGCCGGCTCAGTATGCGCCTTAGCCCCGCTCGGGGACGGGGTGAACGAGCGTTGACCGACGAGCCCGTGACCGGAATCTCAGGCGAGGAGGGAGTGCGAGTGAACCCCGGCCCTGAGTGGGGCGGAGGAGATACGGCGGTTCGGACCGGTTCGGCAGGCGGCGAAGTAATCATATCTTCCGCCTCACCACGGTTTTCCCGGTCGTATCCTCGACAACGTAGCCCATCTCGCCGAGCTGTTTCCGGATCCGATCGGAGGCGGCGAAATCTTTCTTCCGCCGCGCTTCGTCCCGTTCGGCGATCAGTTTTTCCGCCGCGGGATCCGCCTTCTCCGCCGATTGAAAGAAGCCCAATACTTTCCCCAGCTCCTGCAATTGACCCGAGCCGCCCGGATGCCCGGCCAGCCCGTGCAAACAGGCCAGCGCTTCAGGCGTGTTCAAATCGTCGTTTATCGCCGCGGTAAAATTTTTCTCGGTCTCACCGATGTAAGAATCGGCCGAAGCTCCCGTCCCTCTTGCTGTCTCATGCGCGATGAATCCGGTCCATCGCTCGTAGGCGCGGGCCGCTTCGTCGAGGCGTTCCCAGGTGAAGTCCAGCGGGGAGCGATAATGGGCGCTTAAGAAGAACATCCGGAGCGCGTCGGCCGGATGCTTCTTGAGGGCATCTTCGATCGTCACGAAGTTGCCGAGCGACTTGGACATTTTCTGATTGTTCACGGTGAGGAGCCCGTTGTGCAGCCAGACTTGGGCGAACGGCTTGCCGGCCCCCAGCGCCTGCGCCAACTCATTCTCGTGGTGCGGGAAGACCAGGTCCTGCCCGCCGCCGTGGATGTCAAAGGTCTCCCCCAGCAGGTCTGTGGACATCGTGGTGCACTCGATGTGCCAGCCGGGCCGGCCCTCTCCCCAAGGGCTCGGCCAGCTCGGCTCCTCCGGCTTGGCCTTCTTCCAGAGGGCGAAATCCAGCGGGTCTTTCTTGCCCTGCCCGGCATCCACGTGGGCGTTCTCCATCATCTGGTCCGTCTTCTGGCGGGAGAGCTTGCCGTACTCGCCCAGCTTGCGCACGGAAAAGTAGACGCCGTCCCCTCCCTCGTAGGCCATGCCGCGCGTGATCAGCTCCTGGATAAAGGCGATCATCTTCGGGATAAACTCCGTCGCCTTCGGTTCCGATTCCGGTGGCAGGAGGCCCAGCCGGGCGAAATCGGCTTGGAACCGGCCGGTGTAGCGTTCAGCCACGGCCCGCGCGGCGGCTTTCAGGTCGGGGCCTCCTTCTTTGCGGGCACGGTCAATGATCTTGTCGTCCACGTCGGTGATGTTCCGGATGTGGCGGACCTTCAGGCCGCTCGCCTCCAGGAACCGCCGCAGCGTGTCAAAGACCACGGCGCCGCGGGCGTGGCCGATGTGGCAGTCATCGTAGACGGTGACGCCGCAGACGTACATCGTCACCTGAGGAGGTTTAAGGGGGCGAAACTCCTCTTTCCGGCCGGTGAGTGTGTTGGTGAAGCGGATGGGCATGAGTTACGGGAGCTTCTCCCCGTCCTGCCGAACCACCCGGCCCGGCACGCCGACCACCACCGAGTTGGCCGGGACCTCCCGGATCACGACGGCGTTGGCGCCGATCTGCGCGTTCTTGCCGATGGTGATGCTGCCGAGCACCTTGGCCCCCGCGCCGATCACCGCGCGGTCATGGACCGTCGGGTGGCGCTTCCCCTTCTCCTTGCCGGTGCCGCCTAGCGTCACCCCCTGGAACAGCGTGACGTTGTCGCCGATCTCGGCGGTCTCGCCGATGACGACCCCCATGCCGTGGTCAATGAAGAGCCCCCGGCCGATTTTGGCGCCCGGGTGGATCTCGATGCCGGTGGCCGCGCGGGCCAACTGCGAGATCATCCGGGCGAGGAATTTCGCGGCCGGAAACCCGGAACCATGAAGAGCGTGTGCCAAGCGATGGTATAAAATCGCGCAAACGCTGGGGTATAGGAAAAGGACTTCCCAAGCCGATCGCGCCGCGGGGTCCCGCTCCAAAGCCGCGCGAATCTCGTGCCGCATAAACCACCGCTGCAGAGAAAACAACCCGTAGAGAACGAGAATCCACGCGGAAATGATGCTCAAGGGTAGGAACGTCTTCATTCCTTCTCCAAAAGAACCACCACGTAGGCAGCCATCGCTTCCCCTTCTCCGATCGGCCCCAGCTTCTCCATCGTCTTGGCCTTCACGTTGATCCGGTCATCCTTCACACAGAGCATCCGCGCGATCGAGCGCTGGATCGCGATCCGGTGGGGACCCAGCTTCGGCTCCTCCGCCAAAATCACGGCATCCACGTTTTCCACGCGCAGGGATTTCCGACCGGCCAGCTCCGTCGCCTTCTCAAGGAAGATCTGGCTCGATGCCCCTTTCCACTTGGGGTCGTTGTCCGGGAAATAAGAGCCGATGTCCCCCGCTCCCACCGCCCCCAGCAGGGCATCGCAGAGGGCGTGCAGCAGCACGTCCCCATCGGAGTGGCCCAGCAACCCCTTGGTGGACGGGATCTTTACCCCGCCCAGCAAGAGGGAACGGCCTTCCACCAACCGGTGGATGTCAAACCCCATGCCGATTCTCATGATTTTTTCAGAAGGGCTTCCGCCACAATAAGATCTTCCGGTGTAGTCACTTTGATGTTCCGCTCGGAGCCGGGCACCAGCCGGACCCGCTTGCCCATCGCCTCCACCAGCGCGGCGTCGTCGGTGGCGACGAAGCCGTTTGCCCCGCGGTGGGCTCGCTCCAGGAGCTTGCGCTCGAAGACCTGCGGCGTCTGCACGGCCCAGAGCTTGCCCCGGTCGAGCGTCTTCTCGACCCAGACGCCCCGCGCCTGCTTGATGGTGGGCACCACCGGCACCGCGGCGATGGCCGCCTTCGCGCGCCGAGCCGCCTTGACGGTGGCTTCGATGAGGGCCGGCGTCACCAACGGGCGGGCGGCGTCATGCACGAGCACCCACTTCGTTCCGGGCGGCACCGCCCGCAGGCCGCAGCCCACGGAGGCCATCCGGGAATCCCCGCCCGGCACCACGGCCGACAGCTTGGCAATCCGCCCGTTCCGGGCCAGCCGCCGGGCGGCGTCCAGATCCCCCGGGTGCGCCACGATCACGATCTGCCGCACCGACGGCGCCTTCTGGAGCGCTTGGAGCACCCAGCCGAGCATCGGCCGGCCGGCCAGGCGGACGAAGGATTTATGTACCCGGCTCTTAAGCCGCTTCCCGGTTCCACCCGCAACCACAATCGCGGTGACCATCCGCTTCTTAACTTTTCACTCTTAACTTTTAACTCTTCACTGCCTTGCCGCCGGCCTCCAGGAGGGACGGTGCTGCTGCTCTTCCCCCTCCGGCTTGGCGAAGATCATCCGGCCGGCGGCCGTCTGCAGGACGCTGGTCACCATCACCTTCACGGTTTGGCCGATCAGGTTGCGGCCCTGCTCGACGACCACCATCGTGCCGTCGTCGAGGTAAGCCACCCCCTGGTTGTATTCCTTGCCTTCTTTGATGACCCGGGCCTCCATGATCTCGCCCGGCAGCACCACCGGCTTCAAGGCGTTGGCCAGCTCATTGATGTTGAGCACCTGAACCCCCTGCAGCTCGGCCACCTTGTTCAGGTTGAAGTCGTTCGTGAGGATCCGGCCCCCCATCAGCTTGGCCAGCCGCACCAGTTTGGCGTCCACCTCCCGCGTGTCGGCGAAATCCTCCTCAGTGATCCGGACATCAATGTTCGGGAGCTTCTGAATTCTCGCCAGCACGTCCAGGCCGCGGCGGCCCCGGTTGCGCTTGATCGGGTCCTGGCTGTCGGCGATCTGCTGCAGCTCTTTCAGCACGAAGCGGGGCACGATGAAGCGGCCCTCGACGAAGCGGGTGAGGCAGATGTCGGCGATGCGGCCGTCGATGACGACGCTGGTATCCAGGATGATCAGCTCTTCCCGCTGGTCCTGCCGCGTGAACTTTACATACGGGATGATGATGTTGAACTCATCGCGCCCCCGCAGCGCGATGGCCATGCCGAAGTAGCTGAAGATTACAACCAGCGCCGAGCGGATCGGCACGCCCAGCTCCGGCCCGACCGGCACCAGATCCAGCGTGCTCAGGATCAGCCGCGCCATGACGAGGCCGAACAGCAGGCCGAACACCGCCGCCGACAGGCCGCGCGTGGAGACTTTCTTGAGCGAGTACTCCATGCCGATCATCACGCCGGCCACCCCGCCTCCCACCAACCCGCCGGCCCACGGCCACAGGCCCGGGATCACCTGCCCAAGCTGGTACCCCACGATCACACTTAAAATCACGAAGAAGATACGGATGGACCAGAGTCCCATGGATGATGCCTCCTCTCATTTGCGTTTCTCTTTAGGACGGATGAATAATTTCCACGGATTGGCTTTCAGATCCTCGGTCAGGGCTTTCAGGTCCTTGTAGAGGTCGTCCTTGGTCAGCAGCTGCCCGACGGTCCCCTCGCCCCGGTTGATCTTGCCCATCACCTCGTTGGCCTGCGTCAGGAAGAGCGTCAACTGGGCCGTGGCCTCCTTCGAGTTGGCCAGCGTCTCCTTGAGCGCCTCCTGCGTCTGCGGGTCGCCGATGACCTGGTTGAGCGATCCCACGGCGCCCCGAAGCTCCTCCACCGTCTTGTAGCTGGTCTCCATCAGCCGCTCGGTGGAGACGGAATCCTTTCCGACCAGGATCTCGCCGGCGCTCAAGACCCGCTTGCCCGGCGTGCCGGGAACAATTTCGAGGTATTTTTCGCCGAGCAGGCCCAGCGTGTTGATGCTGGCCACCGCGTCCTCCTCCAGCACGGCGTCCCGGGAGAGCCGCACCCCCAGCTCCACCTGCACCTTCTGCGTGGCCTCGTCGCGGTAGACGCCGATGGTCCGCACCTCCCCCACCTTCACGCCGGCCACGCGCACGGGCGCCCCGCTGTCGATGCCGTTGACGAAGCTGAACCGCACCCGCAGCGGGTAGGTGTACTGCGCCTGCGACGTGTAGAAATCGCTGATCGAAAAAACCATGACCGCCAGCAGCACGAAAGCGATGAAGACGAACAGGCCGACCTTGATTTCCCGCGTGGGGACCGACATGCCTTTGCTACCCTCCTCCGTTTTCGGAAATCCCTAAGATGAACTGCCGGACCACCGGGTTGCTCGTGTCCTGAATCTCTTTGACGGCGCCCACCTGCAGGATCCGGCCCTCATGCAGCATCGCGATCCGGTCGGCGACCCGGTAGGCGCTCACCATGTCGTGCGTCACCACCACGCCGGTCACCTTGAGCCGGTCGTGCAGGCCCTTGATCAGCCGGTTGATGGCATCCGAGCCGATCGGGTCCACGCCGGTGGTCGGCTCATCGTACAAAATCACCCGCGGTTTGATCGCCAGCGCGCGGGCCAACCCCACCCGCTTGCGCATGCCGCCAGAGAGCTCGGCCGGCTTCAGGTGCTCAATGCCGGACAGGCCCACGTAGCCCAGGCACTCCTTGATCCGCTCCTGGATCGCGGGCTCCGCGAGCGCCGTGTGCTCGCGCAGCGGGAAAGCCACGTTCTCGCCCACCGTCAGCGAGTCGAACAGCGCGGCCCCCTGGAACAGCATGCCGAACTTCAGCCGGATCCGGCGCAGCGCCTCGCCGCCCGCGCGCGAAACCTCCTCGCCGTCCACGATCACTTGGCCCTCGTCCGGCCGCATCAGCCCGATGATGTGCTTGAGCAGCACCGATTTGCCGATGCCGGAGCGGCCGATGATCACCATCGTCTCGCCGTCGCGGATCGTCAGGTTCACGCCGCGCAGCACCGGGTGCTTGCCGAACTCCTTGTACAGGTTGATGAGCTCAATCACGGAAAAACGAAGTAGAACAATGCCGTGAAGAAACAATCCGCCGTGATAATCAGGATGAAGGAAATCACCACCGACAGCGTGGTGGAACGCCCCACCCCTTCGGCGCCGCCCTGCGTCTCGAAGCCCTCGTAGCAGGCGATACCGGCGATGATCGCGGCGAAGACCGCCGCCTTGAACAGCCCTGTCAGGACGTCCTTGATCCGCAGCGGGTCCCAGGTCATGTTCATGTACATGCTCGAGCCGATCCCCAGCTTGTAGACGCCCACCAGGTAGCCGCCCAAAATGCCGACCAGGTCGGCGTAGACCACCAGGACCGGCAGCATGATCAGCAGCGCCACCATGCGCGGCACCGCCAGGTAATTCACCGGGTCGGTGCCCAGGGTTTCGAGCGCGTCGATCTGCTCGGTCACCCGCATGGTGCCCAGCTCCGCCGTGATGGCAGCACCCACCCGCCCGGCGATCACGAGGGCCGTCAGCACCGGGCCCAGCTCCCGCGTCATCGAGAGGGCCACCAGCGAGCCGATGTAATTCTCGGCCGACATCTTCTGCAGCTGGTAGGCGCTCTGGAGTGCCAGCACCATGCCGGTGAACAGCGCCGTCAGGAAAACCAAGGGGAAGCTGGCCACCCCCACCTTGTTCATCTGGTCGGCGATGAGCATCCAGCGCCGGTCCCGCCACCGCCCCCACGGCAGCGTGAAGAAACCGAGGAACGTGCGGAATAGCAGCGTCATCGAGCCGCCGATGTAGGCGAAGAAGGACAGCGCCCCCTCCCCCAGCGGCTCCAACAGTTTTTCGCTGACCAGGTCCGCGGGCCGCATCAGAACTTCTTGCGGTGCTCGACCGCGATGACTTGCTCTTCCTTTTCGATCTTCACCTTGACGTTCTGCTCCGGGGTGACCGCTGTCTGAACGTTGACGCCCTCGCCGGAAGTCGGCCCGATGGCGATGCCGCCCAGATCCAAACTGCTCTCCATGCCGGGCACCGAAGAGAGCTTCACATGCCGGAAGAAATCGGGCTGCCCGATCCGCCGCGCGTCGAACATCCCCTCCATCCGCAATGCCGAGCCGCGCCGCAGCAGCTGGGAGTTCTCCAGCCGCAGGATCGGCCCCCGGCCCTGGAAGCGGATCGAGATCTGGTCGAAGTCCAGCCGGCCGAACCGCCCCTTGCCCGCGATCAGCTCCCCCTTGCTGGAGACCTGGCCCAGGAAACCGTTCACCTCCACATAACCCTTCATCGTGCCCGCGACCTTGGAGGAGGACTGGTTCGGGATCCAGTCCGCGATCCCGTCCAGCTCCAGGGCGGTGAGGTCCAGCCGCACCGCGGTGCGGTAAGGGAGCCGCAGGTCAACCTGCCCCTTCAGCGTCGCCTGCCGGCCCATCAGGCCGGCCTCAAAATCCAGCTGCCCGCGCCGGACCGTCCACTGGACCGAAAACTCCTTGGGGGGCGCCCCTTCCGGGTGCACCCAGAGCGTCGCCCGGGTAAACTCCCCGCCGGCCGGCATGATCTGAAACCGGAAACGCTCCATATCCGGGCCCAGCACGTTGAGTTCCCCGCGCCAGGAGGGCCGTCGGAAAACCAGGCCGCCGGTCGCGGTCCATCCTCCCTGGATCTGCATCCGAGGCAGGCCGATCGTCTCCCGCGTGATGTCCAGCTTCGCGATAAAATGGCGCCTGCCGATCGGGGCCGATTCGACCCAGCCGAAAACCACCGGCTCCAGCAGCGGCCCGGTGATCTCGGCCGATCCCTTGAGCATCGGGTGATCCAGCGTGAGCAGGCCGTCCACCTGAGCGTAGGTGCCCGGCCGGCCCCGCAGGAACACCTCCCCTTCGGCGTGCAGCGGAACGCCGCCCACCGAGAGGGTCAACCCCGTCAGCTTCACCGACCGGACGCTGGGGAATGCCCCGCCGAAGAGGCGCCCCGTCGCGACGGAAAGAATCGAGCCCTCCAGCTTGAGCCGGTCGATGCGCAGAGGGGCCCGCGCCGGGAGCAGGAAGGAAACGCCGTGCAGCGTGAGTCGCCGGGCGGAGAAGGTCAGCCGCTGCACGCGGACCGGGACCCCCAGGAAACGGCTGAGGCCCTCCTGGACTTTCCAGCGGGCCAGCTCGGCGCCGGCCGCGGCCGCGCAGACGGCAAGGATGAGGAATACGAGGAATAAACGGGAGATCCGCTTCATGCGCCCACTTGAGCTTACGAGCGAGGGCTAGCAGTAGCGGGGGTATCCACAAGACGGAACACCAGGCGGTCCTTCTCGGCGTCCCCCACGATGACGGAACCTTCCTTGAAGTGACCGGAGATGATCTCCTGCGCCAGGGAATCCTCCAGATACCGCGCGATGGTCCGCTTGAGGGGCCGGGCCCCGTACACCGGGTCAAAACCCTTCTCGATGAGGAACTCCTTCGCGGCCGGGGTGAGCTCAAGGCGCACGCCCTGCTCTTTCAGCCGGTTCTGGACCTCGGTGAGCTCGTATTCCACGATTTTCTGCAGGTCCTCGCGGCTGAGCGGACGGAAGACGATGATGTCGTCCACCCGGTTCAAGAACTCCGGCTTGAAGGCCTTCTTCACTTCCTCCAGCAGCTGGACCTTCATGTCCTGATAGGTGACGTCCTCCTTCGGCGCGCGAAATCCAAGAGAACCCTGCTTGCGCATCAGCTCGGCGCCGATGTTGGAGGTCATGATCAGCAGCGTGTTTTTGAAGTCGATCTTCCGGCCGAAGCTGTCGGTGAGCCGCCCCTCCTCCAGCACCTGCAGCAGCAGGTTGAAGACGTCGGGGTGGCCCTTCTCCAGCTCGTCCAGCAGCACCACCGAGTACGGGCGGCGGCGCACCTTCTCGGTGAGCTGGCCCCCCTCCTCGTAGCCGACGTAGCCGGGCGGAGCCCCCACCAGCCGGGAGACGTTGAACTTCTCCATGTACTCCGACATGTCCACCTGGATGATCGCGTCCTCGTCGCCGAACAGGAACTCGGCCAGCGCGCGGGCCAGCATCGTCTTGCCCACGCCGGTCGGGCCCATGAAGATGAAGGAGCCGATCGGCCGCTTCGGGTCCTTGAGCCCAGCGCGGGAGCGGCGGATCGCGTTGGAGATCGCCTGGATCGCCTCGTGCTGGCCGACCACCCGCTTGTGGAGCTCCTCCTCCATCCGCAGCAGCTTCTGGGTTTCCTTCTCCTCCAGGCGGACCACCGGGATGCCGGTCCACTTGGAGACGATGTGGGCGATGTCCTCGGCGGTGATCACCGGCTGGGTCTCGGACTTCGAGCGGGTCCATTCCCGCTTCATCCGCTCCAGCTCCGCCTTGGCCTCCCGCTCCTGGTCGCGGAGCGCCGCCGCCTTCTCGAAGTCCTGCCCCTTGACGGAGGCCTCCTTCTCGCGGCGAAGCAGCTCGATCCGCTCCTCCACCTGTTTGAGGTTGGGCGGCGCGGTCAGCACCGACAGCCGCGCGCGGGATCCGGACTCGTCAATGAGGTCCACCGCCTTGTCCGGCAGGAACCGGCCGGAGATGTACCGCTCCGACATCTTGACCGCCGCCTCGAGCGCGGCGTCGGAATATTTGACCTTGTGGTGGGCCTCGTACTTGTCCCGCAGCCCCTTGAGGATCTCGACCGCCTCGTCAATGCTGGGCGGCTCCACGACGATCGTCTGGAAGCGCCGCTCCAGCGCGGCGTCCTTCTCGATGTACTTGCGGTACTCGTCCAGCGTGGTGGCGCCGATGCACTGGATCTCGCCGCGCGCCAGCGCGGGCTTCAAGATGTTCGAGGCGTCAATCGCCCCCTCCGCGCCGCCGGCACCCACCAAGGTGTGCAGCTCGTCAATGAAGATGATCACGTTCTCCGAGCGCTTGATCTCGTCCATCACCGACTTGATCCGCTCCTCGAACTGCCCGCGGTACTTGGTGCCGGCCACCATCAGCGCCAAATCCAGGATAATGACCCGCTTGTCCTTGAGGATCTCCGGGATCTCGGCGTGGATGATCTGCTGCGCGAGCCCCTCGACGATGGCCGTCTTGCCGACGCCGGCCTCGCCCAGCAGCACCGGGTTGTTCTTCGTCCGCCGGGAGAGGATCTGGATCACCCGCTCGATCTCCCCTTTGCGGCCGATCACCGGGTCCAGCTTGTTCTCGCGGGCCAACTGCGTCAAATCCCGGCCGAAGGCGTCCAGCGCCGGGGTCTTGGTCTTGGCCGGCTGCGGGGTCCCGCCGCCCACCGAATAACCGGGCGCCGTCGAGCCCAGCAGCTCCATCACCTCCTGCCGCACCTTGCCCAGGTCCAGCCCGAGGTTCACCAGCACCTGCGCGGCGATCCCCTCCCCCTCACGGATCAAGCCCAGCAAAAGGTGTTCCGTCCCGATGTAGTTGTGGCCCAGATTGCGCGCCTCGTCCATCGCCAGCTCGATCACCTTCTTGGCCTTCGGGGTGAACGGGATGTCACCCGAGACAATCGTGGAGGGACCCAGCTGGACCAGCTTCTCCACCTCCAGGCGGATCTGGTCCGAGGAGAGGCCCAGGTTCTGCAGCACGGCGGCCGCCACCCCTTCCCCTTCCCGGATCAGCCCGAGCAGGATGTGCTCAGTGCCGATGTAATCGTGGTTGAACCTCTTGGCCTCTTCCTTGGCCAGGAGGATCACCTTGCGGGCCCGCTCTGTAAACCTGTTAAACATATTCATAAGGGCAGCTCTCCTTCCTCTATATGCTCAAGCAATTATCGCACAAAAGAGGTTTTTTTCAGAGGGATTCGCGGAGGAGGCGGGCGCGGCGGGAGTCCCGCTCGGAGGGGGTGAGGGGGCGGCCTTCCAGCTTTTGGAGGTGGGCCGGTTGGGTCTGGATGAAGAGGCGGTTGACCATTCCCCGCTCGACGCCGGAGATGAGGCCGAGGTCCACGCCGAGGCGGACCAGGGAAAGGAGGTTGACGGTTTCGCCAGAGGTGATGAGATGGGCGCTCTTGAGCGTGCCGTAGGCCCGCCAGATCCGGTCCTCCAGTGCGTCCCGGCTCTGGGCCAGCAGGGCCCGGCGGGCTGCTTCTTCCTGCTCCACCACTTGCCGGATCAGGCGCTGCAGGTTGTCTATGGTCTCCTCCTCGGAGATGCCGAGCGTCACCTGGTTGGAGAGTTGGAAGAAGTTGCCGGTCGCCTCGGTCCCTTCGCCGTAGAAACCGCGCACCGCCAGCCCCAGGCGGGTCACCGCGTGCAGAACCCGGCTGATCTGCTTGGTCATCACGAGGCACGGCAGGTGCAGCATGCAGGAGGCCCGCATGCCGGTGCCGACGTTGGTCGGGCAGGCGGTGAGGTAGCCCCAGTCCGGCAGGAAGGCGTAGCGGAGGGTTTTCTCCAGATCGTCGTTCACCTGCCCCAGCATCGCCCAGGCCTCGGGCAGGTTGAAGCCGGACTGCAGCACCTGCAGGCGCAGGTGGTCCTCCTCGTTGATCATGATCGAGATGATCTCCCGGTCGCTGATCACCACCGCCTTTTCATTGGAGCCGGACATCAGCTCCCGGCTGATCAGGTGCCGCTCCAGCAGCAGCATCCGGTCCGTCTCCGACATCCCTTTCATCTCGAGGATGAGGGAGCCCTTGAGGAACCGGGAGCCGTTCACCGCTTCGGCGGCGCGGATGCGGACCTGGGCCCGCTGCGGCTTGGCCGCCCAGTGCGGGAAGGGGACCCCTTCCAGGTTGCGGGCCAGCCGGATGCGGGTGGAAATCACGATGTCGGCGTGCTCGCCGGTTCCGCGCAGCCATTCCCCGACCTGTTGAACCAGATCGCTCAATTCCATGGCGGTCTCATTTCTGCCCACCTTGCTCTTTGTTTTTGCCTACACCCTTCACCCTCGACCCTGCACCCTTTTCCAGCGCCCGGATCTTGTCCCTGAGCTTGGCGGCATCCTCGAAGGATTCCATCTCGACCGCCTGCTTCAGTTGTTCCTTGAGCTTGGGGACGTCCGGTTTGAGTTCCGCCCCGCTCTTCACCGCGATGACCGGCGCCGGGGGAGGCACCCGCCCCTCGTGCTCGGCGGAGCCGTGGATTTTTTTGAGCAGGGGGGCCAGCACCTTGCGGAACGACTCGTAGCATGCTCCGCAGCCGAGCCGGCCGCTCTTCTTGAAATCTTCATAGGTGAGCCCGCACTGGGCGCAGTGGATCGCCTGCACCGCGGCGCCGTCCGGCAACTTGGTGCTCAAGTCGGCCAAGCCCGCCAGCAGCTCCGCCAGCCCGCCGGCGAACGGCTGCTCCACGGCCGCGGCCCCCTTCTCCCGGGCGCAGGTCTCGCAGAGATGGACCTCCCGCGTCTCGTCGTTGATCACCTCGGTGAGGTGGACGGTGGCTTCGTTTTTGGAGCAGAGGTCGCAGGTCATAAGCTAACCTTGTTCGGTACGACGTACCTCGGTACGTCGTACCGGTTTACGATCTTAATATCGGACTCCGTCGGTCGTGGTCGCTTTCCGGAAGGCCTTCATCAGCCGCAGCGTATGCTTGCCCGGCTTGCCCAAGCCGATCACCCGCCCGTCGATCTTCACGATCGGGGCGATCTCGGCGGCGGTGCCGGTCAGGAAACACTCCTCCGCGTTGTAAAGGTCGTGCCGCGTCATCATCTCCTCCCGGACCGGGCTCTTCGCCTTGCGGGCCAGGTCCATCACGGCGCCGCGCGTGATCCCCTTGAGCAGCCCGGCGTAGGGCGGCGGCGTGAGCAAGGCGCCTTCCTTGACGATGAAGATGTTGTCCCCGGTGCACTCGGCCACATAGCCGTGCGCGCTGAGCATCAGGGCCTCCTGCACGCCGGCGTTGGTCGCCTCGATCTTCGCCAGGATGTTGTTCAGGTAGTTCAGCGACTTGATCTGCGGGTTAAGCGCCTCCGGCAGGTTGCGCGGCGTCGGCACCGTGACGATCTCCATCCCCTCCCGGTAGACCCGCTCCGGGTAGAGGACGATCTTGTCGGTGATGATGAAGACCGTCGCCTTGTCGCATTTGCGCGGGTCCAGCCCCAGGTCGCCGGGGCCGCGCGTGACCACCAGCCGGACGTAGGCGTCGGTCAGCCGGTTCGCCTTGAGCGTGGCCACCACCGCCTCCACCATCTCCTTCTTCGTCATCGGGATCTTCAGCAGGATCGTGTGGGCCGATTCGTACAGCCGGTTCACGTGCTGCTTGAGCTTGAAGACCAGCGAGCCGTAGGAGCGGATTCCCTCGAACACGCCGTCGCCGTAGAGAAGCCCGTGGTCGTAGACCGAGATCTTCGCCTCGGAGGCGTTCACCAGTTTCCCGTTCAAATAGATTTTCAGGCCCATAGCTGTCCGTCCTTTAATGAGAAAAGTTTCCCCGCTACCCTTGTAATGGCCGGCTCGTGGGTCACCACCACCAGCGTCGTCCCCTGTTCCTTGTTCAGGTGCAGCAAGAGCTTCAGGATCCCCTCCCCCGTCGCCGAGTCCAGGTTGCCGGTCGGCTCATCGCAGAAAACCGCCCGCGGCTTATTCATCAGCGCCCGGGCGATCGCCACCCGCTGCTGCTCGCCGCCGGAGAGCTCCGCCGGCAAGTGGTCCGCCCGGCGGGCCAGCCCCACATGGTCGAGCAGCTCGCGGGCCCGCCCCTCCACATCCGCCTTGGAGCGGCCGATCCAAGCCGGCAGCATCACGTTCTCCAGCGCCGTCAGCTCAGGCACCAGGTGATAAAACTGGAAGACGAACCCGAACGCGCTGTTGCGCAGGAGACAGCATTCCCTCTCCGTCATCCCGGATAAGCTCTTCCCCTCAAAGAGGACCTCGCCGCCCGACGGGCGGTCCAGCCCGCCCAGCAGGTGCAGCAGCGTGGACTTGCCGGCCCCCGAGGGACCGACGATCACCGCCAGCTCCCCCGCGCGGATCTGCAAACTCACCCCCCGCAGGACCTCCAGCGTCTGGGCCCCCATCCGGTACCACTTCTTGAGCCCAACCCCCTCAATCATTCGTACCGCAGGGCCTTCGCCGGCTCCAGCCGCGCGGCCACCCACGACGGGTAGAGGCAGACCACCCAGCTGATCGCCAGCGCCGCGAAAACTACCGACAGGGCGTCCGCCATCTCCAGCTTCACCGGCAACCGGTCAATGTAGTAGATATCGGCCGGCAGCTTGATGAACTGGTACTTCTTCAGCAGCGCGCACAGCGAAAGCCCAATCCCGGTCCCCAGCGCGGTGCCGGCCAGCCCGATCAGCAGCCCGGCGATCGTGAAGACGCTGCGCACGCCGCCGTTCGTCGCCCCCACCGCTTTCAGGATGCCGATCTCCTTCGTCTTGCTGACCACCATCATCAGCAGCGTGGCGATGATGTTGAAGCAGGCCACCAGCACGATCAGCGTGAGGATGATGAACATCACCAGCTTCTCCAGCTTCAAGGCGGCGAAGAGGTTGCTGTTCATGTCCATCCAGCTGACCACATAGTAGGGATAGCCCAGCGACTGCCGCATCCTCTGCTGGATCTCCGGCGCACGGACCGGCTGGTCCAGCCGCACCCCGACGCCGGTCGGCAGGGCCGGCTCCTTTCCGCCGACGATCAGCTGCGCGGTCTCCATCCGGGTGAGGGTCAGGTACATATCGTAGTCGTACATGCCGGTCGTGAAGATCGCGCTGATCCGCAGCGGGAACGGCTTCCCTTTCTCGCCGCCGGTCACATCGATCGAATCCCCCACCCGCAGTCCCCATTTCTTGACGAACTCCGAACCGACCACCAGGTCCCCCGGCCCGGGAGGCCATGTCCCGGATTTCAGCAGATGCGGCAGCCGGGTCACCTGCGGCTCCTTCATCGGGTCCACGCCCCGCAGCAGCACGCCGAGCGCCTCGGAACCGCGCCGGACCAGCGTCTGCGTCTGCAACATCGGCGAGGCGGCGGCGATACCGGGCGTTTCAAAAATCCTGTCGATGAGGGCATCGGTGTCCCGGATGCCTCCCTCCGCCTGCACCAGCAGGTGGGGATTGGCGCCGATGATCTTATCCTCCAGGTCGGCGTCGAACCCGGACATGACTCCCAGCACCACCAGCAGCGCCGCGACGCCGAGCGCGATCCCAGCCACGGAGATCATCGCGATCACGGAGACCACCGGCTGCTGCCGCCGCAGCCCGCCCAGGTACCTCGCCGCTAAAAACCACTCGTATCTCAAGTTTTAGCCCACAAACATTTATTCTTCAACATTTGAGACCACCATATTGCAACCAGTTATGCCTCTATATTTTGAGATGACAGGTTGTAATTCGCGAACCGGAATTTGCTCCATGCCTGCTATATTTTCATAGGCAAGGAGCGCAAATAAATAATTTAGCGAAGCAGACTCGCTTTTTGCCCTAGCTTTCGCGACATCGGAAGCAGCCCCAATAGTGTTTTTCGAAAAAACCTTTTCTATTGATTCGATTCGAGCCTGATGAGCTTCTTTTAGATCAAGATACGATTTAACAATCTGATCCCTAATAGTGCCTAGGCTTCGTGTGCGCTTACCAGCAAATGTTCTCTCTCTAAGCGAATCCACGTCCATGTCGATATATTCCATGACCCTGTAAGATTCCTGAATATTCGTGCTCGACTCCCCTGATCTGTATTGATCCATAAACTTGTCGAACTGAAGCAATTCATCCACCTTGATAGCTTCGTTGAATGGCTTGGTAGCTTGCTTGCTTACGCTAGGGGCTGATTGAATCGCCTGCAAACGGCCATATCTTGCACCCAGACCAAAGATCAGCAAGGCGACGCAACCTTGAATGATTGCGGCCTTTACAGTCGGAGTGATATTAAGTCGTTGGATCTTATCTAAAATACTCATCAGAGTTTCCAACTCCGGGCCGCCCTCGCTCCGGTGATGCCGTCTGCGCACCGCTCGCGATTCCCCAGCGAGGAATCGCTCACTCAGCGGGTCGGCCTCGCTCGTCCTTCGCTTCGCTCAGGACACCGTGCCCGCTCGGCCTCACGATGTGCGCTGCCGGCCTCCCCGTCGCGGGGCCTGGCCCGGCTTCCTACTAACGATAGAACCTCAGTACAACTTGACTGTATTTTTCCCTGCTCTATGCAAATAGCCTAGAAATTCACGCCCTATCGGAGCAATCACTAACTGATTCCCTTGTTTTTGAACGAGTCCGGCTGTTTCCAGAAAACCCAGATACGCTTCAAACGAATATGAAGCGAACGCGTCCGGATACTGTTTTGCGGCTAGATCATAGAATGGCCGCAGGGCTCGAAGTTCCGTGCCAGACGCGTTTGCGTTGAGATGTTGGAGAATGGCAATTTGACTGCCCCAGATTAGCCAGTACAGATTTTCAAAGCGATATATGATTTGCGTTGCAGCCAAATGGCGAATTAGAACATCTACCGCTTCTGGAGCTTTAAGCACTTCCCCGAGATCATTACGGATTCTTTGTTCTTGTTCTAGCAAAAGCGGTGAGTCGAATGCCCTCTTGAGTTCTTCTGCACGCTTTGCCACAGCAGACGACTTCTGTTCCTCCCCGGTCTCGGCCTGAAACCCTTTTCCGGAAACCGTTTTGACACGTTCTATAAAACCTGCGAGTTGCTTCTGAAAAAACCCGAGAACCGCTAATCCGAAAACGAGAGCAGCAACCGGCCATGCCCATATCTCCATACTCTTCAAAACAAACTCGGAGCGATTCATTGGCTACTTTGTTTCTCCATTACGGCTTGACGTCCGGCTTCAAGGTTGGGAAGAGGATCACGTCGCGGATGGAGGGAGCACCCGTGAGCAGCATGACGAGGCGATCGATACCGATGCCCAACCCCCCCGCCGGCGGCATGCCGTACTCCAGCGCCTCTAGAAAATCCTCATCCATCGCCTGCGCCTGTTCGCCGCCGAGTTCCTGTGAGGCCTTTAAACGTTCCCGCTGTACGAGTGGATCATTCTGCTCGGAGTAGGCGTTAGCCACTTCAATTCCACCCATAAAGAACTCGAATCGGTCGGCCACAGCCGGCCGATTCGGAATCGACTTTGCCAACGGAGATAAGATCGAGAAAAAGTCTGTAACAAAAACCGGCGCGGTCAATTCGCCGGAACTAATGGTGTCCAACCAAAGCATGACAGTTTTCGCAATCTGATTTTTCGAGAATTTCTTAGAATCAAAACTCTCGGTATCAGCAGGTATGATTTGCCCACGTTCAAACAATTTTCCAACCATGTCTTCAAGTGAATCTTCGGGATTAATTCCGGCCTTCTCTTTTGCCAGTTGGGCAAAGGAAACGCGTTTCCAGGGTTTTTCGAGATCTATTGTTTGATCGCCATACTGAATTTTTAGAGTTCCAAGGGTTTTTTGTGCGACAAATCTCACCATCTCCTCAGTCAGAGCCATCATCGTGGCGCAGTTGCCGTACGCCTCGTACACCTCCAGCATCGTAAACTCCGGGTTGTGCCGGGTGGAGAGGCCTTCATTCCGGAAGTTCCGGTTGATCTCGTAGACTTTCTCGAACCCGCCCACCAGCAGGCGCTTGAGGTAGAGCTCCGGAGCGATCCGCAGGTAGAGGTCCATGTCCAGCGCGTTGTGGTGGGTCTTGAAGGGCCGGCCGGCCGCCCCGCCGGGGATCGGCTGCATCATCGGCGTTTCCACCTCCAGGAACCCTTTTCCGTCGAGGAACCGGCGGAGACATGAGACGATCCTGCTGCGCTGCTCGAAGGTCTTGCGGGTCTGGGCGTTGGCTAACAGGTCCAGGTACCGCTGCCGGTAGCGGATCTCCACGTTGTGCAGCCCGTGCCATTTCTCCGGCAGAGGGCGCAGCGCCTTGGAGAGCAGCTGCCAGCCGGTGATCCGGATCGATTTCTCGCCGGTGCGGGTGGTGACGCAGGCCCCCTCGGCGCCGATGATGTCGCCGAGGTCCAGCAGTTCCAGCTTGGCGTATTCCTCCCCCAGCCGCTCCTGCGAGAAAAAGAGCTGGATCCGGCCGGTGCCGTCCTTCAGATCGGCGAAGGTGTTTTTGCCGTGCGTCCGGATCGCGGTCAGCCGGCCGGCAGCGCGGGTCTCTTTTTCCTCCGCGAAAGAGGCCAAAATCTCCGCTACGGTGCTGCCCCGGGCAAACGGGGTCTGGTAAGGATCGCTGCCGGCCTTCCGGAGCGTTTCCAATTTCGTAACCCGTTGTTGTTTAAGCTGATCGAGAGTTTCCATCGTCGGGAGCTTTCATTATAAGGGCCAAGCCGGTTAAACCCAAGCAGAGGATCGGGAACCAGTCCCCCCACCGGGTATAGAGGGTCTCTTTTCGGGCAACCACCGGCAGGTCGGCCACCGCCACGCCGGCTTTGAAACGAGGGATCTGCCCGGGGGGTGGCAGCCGCCGGCCGGCCGGGTCCACGAAACCGGTCCAGCCGGTGTTCGCCGCCCGCCCGACCCAGACCTCGTTCTCCACCGCCCGGAAGACGGAGGCCTGCAGGTGCTGAATCGAAGCGGCCGACCGGCCGAACCAGGCGTCGTTGGTGATCACCAGCAGCCAGCCGGCCCCTTCCCGGACGAACCGGCGGGCCATCTCCGGGAAAAGATCCTCAAAGCAGACCAGCACGCTAAAGGGGACAGTCCCCTGAAAAACGGTCCATTCCTTGCCGGGCGCGAAGTCCGCCACCGGGTAGAATTTTTTCAGCCAGCCGAGAACCGGCTTGAACGGGATGAACTCCCCGAACGGGACAAGATGGATTTTGGAATAGCGGGCCTTCTCTTTCCCTTCCCGATCCAGCAGCAGGGCGCTGTTGTAAACATCGGTACCAGGTACCGTTCCGGTACCCGGTACCGAACCCTCCGTCGGGAGCCCCACCAACATCTCGGCTCCGGCGGAACGGGCGATCCCTTCCAGCCGCTCCGCGACGCGAAAATCTTCCAGGTAGCCGGGGACGGCGGTCTCCGGCCAGACGATCAAGTCCGGCTGGAGTTTCACCGTCTCCGCCATCAGCTCCTCGTACCGTTTCCAGATCGCCTCTTCGAAGGCATCGTCCCATTTCTGGGTCTGGGGGATGTTGCCCTGTAGCAACGCCACCTTGAGAACCGGTGAAGGGTGAAGGGTCGAGGGTGCAGGGAACTGCCGAAGAGCCATGGAACCATAGAACAATGCGGCACAAAGAGAAACGCCGGCGATGCCGAGGTTAATCCCCTTCACCCTCCACCCTACACCCTTCACACATACGCTGAGAGCCACGTTCACCAGCACCACGAGGAACGAGACGCCCCAGACGCCGGTCAGGCCGGCGAGCTGGATGAGAGGGATCCAATTCCATTGCGTGTGGGCGAGCAGGTTCCAGCCCAACCCGCTGAGCAGGTGGGAGCGGAGATATTCCAACGCAACCCAGGAGGCGGGAAGAAGGAGGAAAGCGGTGTAGGGTGCAGGGTGTAGCAGGATTTTATTCGCGAACCATCCCCACGCGGCGAAATAGAGGGCGAGGGCGGCAACAAGCGGGATGACGCCGGGGATCGCCACGCAGCCGACCCACCACATCGTCCCGCCGAAAAAGATCAGGCCTAGCAGATAGCTGCGCCCGAAGGCCTGCCGGGGAGTGCATTCCTTGAGGGAGAGGATCCAGGGGACGAACGCCACCCACGCCAGCCACCCCAGGTCGAACGGCGGGTAGCTGAGGATCAGCAGGAGAGCGGTGGCGAGAACAGCCGCTACGACTTGCCTCCCATATTCGGGACGCCGGTGGAGGTGACGATCTTGAGGGCCTGTTCCTCGGTGAAACCCTTGTCGATGAGCGCCTTGTAATAGTTGCGCGCGAAGACGGCCATGTTCTCCGCGATCTGCGGCTCGGCCATCGTCTTGGTGATGCCCCGGAGCATGCTGGCCATCATCTCCCCCATCATCGGGCCCATCATCTGCTGCACCTCGGCGGCGGTCGGCTGCCGGTTGCCCATGTGGTGCGGCTGAGGGTCGGCCCCCTGCGAGGCGACGTCTTGCGGCTCTTCCGCCCAAGCCGCGCCGGCCGCCGATAGAGAAACCGCCGCGACCGCTAAGAAACCGGACAACATCTTTCGAACCATTAGGTCACCTCCTTTTAACATCGGTACCAGGTACCGAAAGGGCTTTCGGTACCTGGTACCAGGTTGAGTTATGTTCCGTGGCACTTTTTGAATTTCTTGCCGCTGCCGCAGGGGCAGGGGTCGTTCCTGCCCACCTTCGGCTCCTCCCGGTGGACCGGGACCGGCGGGCCCGATCCGGACCTGGACGCCGACAGACCGAGCGACCGGGAAGCGTCCTCATCAAAAGCTTGCGGCGGAGCTAATTCCGGAAGCCGTTCGGTCGGCCGTTGTGCTTCCGGGTGGGAGAACTCGGTGGCCGCCAGGATGCGGCGGGCCGGCTGCTCGGGCTTGACCGCCTGGATCCGGAAGATCAGCTCCACCACCTCGGCCCGCACCGCCGCCACCATCTGCGTGAACATCTGGTAGGCCTCATGCTGGTACTCCACCAGCGGGTCCTGCTGGCCGTAGACCCGGTAGCCGATCCCCTCCCGCAGGTGGTCCATGGCGTAGAGGTGGTCCTTCCATTTGGAGTCGATCACCTGCAGCATCACCCACTGCTCAAGCCGGCGCATCTGCTCCGGTCCGAAATCCTTTTCCCGCTGCTCGTACACCTGAGCGGCGATCTCCTTCAAGCGGTCGCCCAATTCCTCGCGGCCCAGGTCCTTTGAATCGATCGGGACCAACACGCCGGATTGGGCCTGGAACGCGTCGCACAGCTCCTTGAAGTTCCACTCCTCCCGCTCCTGCTGCTCCGGCGCGTAGAGGGCCAGCAGGCCGTCCACCGACTCTTCCGCCATCTCCAAGATCTTTTCTTTCAAATTTTGCCCTTCGAGCACGCCGCGGCGCTCCTTGTAGATCACCTCCCGCTGGCGGTTCATCACGTCGTCATACCGGAGCAGCTGCTTGCGGATCTCGAAGTTGTGCGTCTCCACCCGCTTCTGCGCCGCCTCGAGCGCGCGGGTCATCATCTTCATCTCGATGACCTCCCCTTCGAGGATCTGCGCCTTCACCATCTCGATGAGCCGGTTCTCGCCGAAGATCCGCATCAGATCGTCTTCGAGCGAAACGTAGAAGCGGCTGGAGCCGGGGTCCCCCTGCCGGCCGGAGCGGCCGCGCAGCTGGTTGTCAATCCGGCGGGACTCGTGCCGCTCGGTGCCCAGCACGTGCAGGCCGCCCACGGCAACCACCTTGTCATGCTCGGCTTGCACCTGCTCTCGCATCCGGGCGAGGATCTTCGCCTTCTCCTCCTCAGGAAAAGCAGGGACAGTCCCCTTCGGGGACAGTCCCTGCTCCTGCTGCTCCTGCAGCCGCTTGATTTCGGCGGCCGCCAGGAATTCCGGGTTGCCGCCGAGCAGGATGTCGGTGCCGCGGCCGGCCATGTTGGTGGCGATCGTGACGCCGCCGTGGCGGCCGGCCTGCGCCACAATCTGCGCCTCCAGCTCGTGGTAGCGGGCGTTCAGCACATGGTGCGGGATCCCCTCCCGCACCTTCTCGACGGCCAGCGCGGTGCGAGCCAACCGCTCGAGCGGGTAAAGAAAGGCCGACTTCGGGTCGGCGGACTTGAGCCGCTCCACGAGCGGCTGGATCTCCTCCTGGCGCAAGACCCCGGACCCATTAAGCAGCCGCTCCAGCTCCCCGCGGAAGGCCTCATCCGGCAAGCGTTGCTTCCCCTTCTGCAGCTCCTCCAACAGCTGCCGCCGCTGTTTCTGCAGCCACTCCATCAGCGGGCCCGGCTGCTTCAGGAGTTGGGAGAGCCGCTCCGACTTCTCGATCGAGATCGTGCCGACGAGCACCGGCCGGCCGGCCGCGTGCATCTCGGCGATCTCCTGCACCACGTCGAGGTATTTCTCCCCGACGGTGCGGTAGACCACGTCCTGGTGGTTCGTCCGGATCAGCGTCCGGTTCGTGGGGATCGTCACCACCTCCAGCTTGTAGATCTCGTGGAACTCGGAGGCCTCGGTGGAGGCGGTGCCGGTCATTCCGGCAAGCTTGTCGAACATGCGGAAATAATTCTGGAAAGTGATCGTGGCCAGCGTCTGGTTCTCCCGCTCGATCTTGACCCCTTCCTTGGCCTCCACCGCCTGGTGCAGCCCGTCGGACCAGCGCCGGCCCGGCATCAAGCGCCCGGTGAACTCGTCCACAATCACCACCTGGCCGTCCTTGATCATGTACTCCACGTCGCGGCGGTAGAGCGTGTGGGCCCGCAGCGCCTGATTGATGTGGTGGACCAGCTGGACGTTGCCCCCCTCATAGAGGTTCTCCACCTGCAGCAGCCCCTCGGCCTTCTTGATCCCCTCCTCGGAGAGCATCGCGCTGTGGGCCTTCTCGTCCACCGTGTAGTCGGTTTCCTTCACCAGCTGAGGGACGATCCGGTCGATGCGGTAGTAGAGGTCGGTGGATTCCTCGGCGGGGCCGGAGATGATCAGCGGCGTGCGGGCCTCGTCAATGAGGATCGAGTCCACCTCGTCCACGATCGCGTAGGAGAGGACCCGCTGCACGCATTCCTCGACGGAGATGGCCATGTTGTCCCGCAGGTAGTCGAAGCCGAACTCGTTATTCGTGCCGTAGGTGATATCGCAGCCGTAGGCCTGCCGGCGCTCGGAGGGGTTCAGCCCATGCTGGATCACGCCGACGGTGAGGCCGAGCGACTCGTAGATCGGGCCCATCCAGTTCCGGTCGCGGCGGGCCAGGTAATCGTTCACGGTGACGATGTGGACGCCGCGGCCCAGCAGCCCGTTCAGGTAGGCGGGGGCGGTGGCGACCAGCGTCTTCCCTTCGCCGGTCGCCATCTCGGAGATCTTGCCCTGGTGCAGCACCATGCCGCCGATCAACTGCACGTCGAAGTGGCGCATGCCGGTCACGCGGCGGGAGGCCTCCCGCACGAGGGCGAAGGCCTCCGGCAATATCTCGGCGAGGGCCTTCTCTTCTGCTTTAAGACGGCGCTTTCGCTCCGCCTTCACGGCATCCTCGTTAAAGCCGTCGGGGTCAGACCCCGCGGGGTCTGACCCCACAGGCACTTTCCCATCTCGCGTGAGCCCGCCGCCAAGCTGCTCAATCCGCTCATGGAGCCGCTTTTTCAGTTCATCGCTTTTCTGGCGCAGGCCGGCGTCGCTCAAGGCCTTCATCGCCGGCTCATGGGCGTTGACCTGCGCCACGGCGGGCCAAAGCTGCTTGACCAGCCGCGCGTTCTGCGACCCAATGACTTTATTGAGGACCCAATTCAGCATCTTATGTTTTCTTCTGAACCTTCCAGCGCAGGTAGGCGTCCAAGAACAGGTCCAGCTCCTCGCCGTCGAGCACCCCCTGCGTCTTGCCGGTCTCCGTGTCGGTCCGGTGGTCCTTCACCATCTGGTACGGCTGCAGCACATAGGAGCGGATCTGGCTGCCCCACTCGATCTTCTGCTTCTCGGCGTGGTGCTTGGCGGCGGCTTCCTCCCGCTTGCGCCGCTCTTGCTCGGCCAGGCGGGCCTTCAGCACCTTCATCGCGGAGGCCTTGTTCTTGAGCTGCGAGCGCTCGTTCTGGCACTGCACCACGATACCGGTGGGCAAGTGGGTGATCCGGACCGCGGAGTCGGTGGTATTGACCCCCTGCCCGCCCGGCCCGCCGGCCCGGTAGACGTCGATCCGCAGGTCCTTCTCCTGGATGTCGATCGGGACGTCGTCGGAAATCTCGGGGATCACGTCCACCGCCACGAAGGAGGTGTGCCGCCGCTTGTTGGAGTCGAACGGGGAGATCCGAACCAGCCGGTGGACACCCGTTTCCGACTGCAAGAGCCCGTAGGCGTACTCCCCCTGGATCTCCATCGTCACCGACTTAATGCCGGCCTCCTCGCCGCCCAGATAATCCAGCACCTGCCGCTTGAACCCCTTGGTCTCCGCCCACCGGCTGTACATCCTAAACAGCATTGCAGCCCAGTCGCAGGATTCCGTCCCGCCGGCGCCGGCCGCGATGGAAAGCAGCGCGTGGTTTTCGTCGAACTCCCCCCGGAACAGCGTCCGCCGCTCCAGCTTGGCCGTTTCCTGGGAAAGAACGGCGAGGGTCCTCTGGAGCTCCGCCTGGGAAGCCGCATCACCCTGCTCTATTAAGGAAGAGAGCTCCTGGAGAGTCTCCAGCTCGGCCCAAGCGGCGCGCCAGGGCTCCAGCGTGGATTTCAACCGCTTGAGCTCCTGGATGGTGGTGTTGGCCTTCGGCTGGTCGTCCCAGAAACCTGGGGCGGCCATCTGCTGCTCGAGAGCTTTTATCCGGACTTCAGCAGAGCCCAGGTCAAAGATACCCCCGAAGGTTCGAGAGAGTCTCTCGGAGGGTGGTCAATTGGGTCGAAAGGGCGGCGTCCATTTCCGGGCAGTATATCACAGGTGAGATGACGGAGCTTACGCGAAGCGGGGGGAGTTTAGGAGTGGTGGTGCGGGTGATGTTTGCGGTGCTTGTACTGAGACCAATAAGTCCAAGCGATACCAATCGAAAAGACAATCCCGAGGAAACCATAGGTAACGAGAAAATTATAGGTGTATGTATCCATCTCTCAATCCTTCATTCCATCCAGCAAGTAACCCCACCACCAGCAAAGATAACGGGATATTTTATATTTGTCAATAATTATGCTGATTGATCGCTAACAAGCTGTTGCTCCATCCCAGCAGCATTGATCTGGATGAGAAGGTCCGCCGATAGGCCGAGGCCCAGGAGGAGCTGCTCCATCCCCGCTCCCGGAGAAAGAACGGTGATCGGTATTTCCGGAAGGATCCGGCGCAGACGTTGACCGGCCTTTTGCTCCCCCAGGAAAACCACCCGCTCCGCCTCCAGCCCGGCCAACGTGACGCCCCAATCGGCCGGATCATCCCCTTCCAGCACCACCGTCTCCAGCCCGGCCTGCTGAGGCAGCCGGAACAGAAACTCCTTCAAATCGGGCCGGCCGCCCAGCACGGAGGCCTGCACCGCCAGCCCCTGCCCGCCCGGCATCGCTTCAGCCAGCACACCCAGCCGCTGTTCCGTTGTCAACTCCTCCGCCCCAGCGGCGGATTTTTTCACGGGCGGCGGGAGGTGATCGCGGATCTGATCGGATTTGAGGGGGATCCATCCCACCTCCGGCCATCCCACCCGGAACTGAAGCGCCGGGGAGGCGCCCAGATACAACCTCTCCCCCATTGAGTTTTCCAGGTTGGCGCCGGCCTCTTCGTTCCGGAACAGATGGTCCTTCTTCTGCAGGTCGAGCGGGAGCGGTTCCGACCCGAAACCCCTCAGGATCAGGCGCGCCAGTTGGAGCTTGTCTTCCGCGGAACCCTTCGGCAAATCCCGCAGGAAGAGGATCCCGCGGCCGTTGTAATGGGTCCCGCCGGAGACAGGGTAGCCCGCCAACACCACAAACGCCTTGCCGGCCTGTTCCTGGATCTTCGGCGCGGTGACCAGATCCACCGGATACTCAATCTTCCCGCGCCACGTCTCCGGCGCCTCAAAGGAAACCCCCTTCAGATCCAGGCCGAACCGCCCCCCACTGACATGCAGCAGGCCCGCCGAGACATCCTCCACCATCTCCCGGAAAAACTTTTCATCCTTCTTAGCCGCCGCTCTCGGGTTGACGTGGAGATAGACCGGCGCCTTGGGGTTGAGCCGCAAATGGGCCATATCCGCGGAGGGCAGGTACGGCCGCAGCGGCGGGTGGGGGAGGGACCGCGCGTCCAATGAAACCTTGATCTCTTTCAGCACGCTCAAGGGCAACGACCAGAGATCTTCCTTCCCCTCCAGGATCTTGCCGTAATCCCCCAGCGCCGCGTGAACCTCCGAAAGCCGTTTCAAGACCGCCTTCTTCTGAGTCGGGTCTCTCTTTAAAACATCATTGTGTTCGAGGTGTTCCCGCAGAAGCTCGGCCGCCTCCTTGTAGCGCCCCTCCGCCCCCAAAAAACCGGAGAGGCGATAGAGGTCCTCCTTCATATATCCCGGGATCGCCCCCGCGGCAACCCGCCACTGCTCGTAGGTCTTGAATGCGGCGCGGGGATCCATCGGCTCCTGGAGTCTCCACAGAGACTCCAGCGCCTCCGGGATCACCAGCTTCTTCAGCAACTCGATTTTCTTCAGGTAGTCGGTGGTCCGAATCGCTTCCTGATAGGCCTTCCGCTGCTCAGCAATCTTCGACTGCTTCGCCTGGAGTGCCGCGGCGTCCGTTTTCCCACCCGCGATGGAAAGATCCTGCCCGCCCGGCAGCGCCGCGATCCCCAAACCAACAGCCGCGGCCCATCTCCACGCGAGGTTCCCTTCCTGTTCCGCCCCGGCGGCGGGGGCTCGGATAATGCCGGCGCTCTCGACGTACCGCAGAAGCGCCTGCTGCTGCTCTGGCGAGCGGGGATCGCCTGTTTCGGTATCATTCTCGATGTCCTCCAGAAGCTCTAGCTGCGCTAGGGTGAAGGACGAGGACGAGAACTCGGAATCCCCGATCCAGTTAAGCCGACTTCGCAGTTTCGGAACGATTTCGGTGCCGAGGTTTACCTCCGGTCCTTGCTCCCGCGCTACGCTCACAATCCTTCGGTCAATCACCGCCCGGGCCTCCGGTTCAAGACCGCTTGGAAACGCTGCCTTGGCGCTCACCCGCCACCCCTCCTCCGCCCCGGCGGCGGGGGGCAGCGGCACCGGATTGGGGAGCAGTTGGCCGGCCAGCATCGCCTCGAAGTTGAGGACCATCACCATTCCCATGCCGTCCTCGCGCACGCTCGGGCCGCCGGGCTGCTCGGCGTTGCTGGCGATGTGGGCGGTGACAAGCACCTGGTTCCGGAGGTCCGGAGCCAGCAACGGCTGTTGGGACGCGGGGACGTTCTCCTCCGCGAGAACGTCGGTGGCCAGGCGGATTCGGGGATGCTGCCGGAGGAAGCCCGCCCAGCGGT
>Ga0080064_1002468_pt1 | contig 31289 bp, 32 predicted proteins | sample Subgrocontami54m_FD_69260 | JGI IMG/M metagenome (GOLD analysis project Ga0080064, IMG submission 69260) | Subsurface groundwater microbial communities from S. Glens Falls, New York, USA - GMW46 contaminated, 5.4 m (SPADES assembly) (version 2) ...
CGGCGACATCGCCGCCGCGGTGCGGCTGGACGTGAGCGGGGACCTGGTGGCGCGCCGGCATCACGTGCTGGAGATGGCCTACGACAGCCTCACGCCGGCGCGGAGGGCGTTGCTGGGCCGCATCGCCTGCTTCCGCAGCCCGGTGAAATACGAGGCGCTCAAGGCGCTGGCGGAAACGGAAGCCCGTCGCCCCGTCTGGCGGAGAGGGGGTGCCCGCAGGGGGGGTGAGGGGTCGCTGGACGCCGACCTGCGGGACCTGGTTTCGCGCGGGCTGCTGCACCACGACGCCAGGGAGGGCCGGTTCGACCTGCACCCCATCGTGCGCCGCTACGCCTACGACCGGCTGGCCGCGCCCGACCGCGCCACCGCCCACACCCGCCTGCGCGATTACTTCTCCGCCATGCCCCCGCCGGACAAGGTGACATGCCTGGAAGACCTGGCCCCGGCCATTGAGCTCTATCACCACCCCGTCCGCGCCGGGCGGTATGACGAGGCGCTCACGCTCTTCCGCGACCGCCTCACCAACCCGCTCTACTACCAGCTAGGCGTCTACCAGTTGATCATTGACCTGCTGCGGGCGCTCTTCCCCGACGGCGAAGACCCTTCGGCAGGCTCAGGGCAGGCCGTCCTGCCACGCCTGAAAGACGAAGGCGCCCAAGCCTGGACGCTGAACACGCTGGCGGTCTCCTACAGCCTCAGCGGCCAGCCCCGCCGCGCCGTGCCGCTGCTTGAGCGGCAAAACGCGATCCAGGAGAAGGCGGGCGACAGGAATAACCTCGCCACTGGCTTGGAGAACCTGGCTTGCATGGCGCAGATTCACATCGGCGCGCTGCGGGCCGCCGAATCCAACATGCGCCGTAGCATCGCCCTGTGCCGGGAGACCAGGAACGAGCCCTGGGAGGCGGTTGGGCACCAGTTCCTGGGCTGGCTGCTGGCCTACCGTGGCGCATATGGCGAGTCGGAAACGGAGCTGGCGACGGCGCTGAAGATGTTCGAGAAGATTGCCAACGTGCAATCGCAGTGCGTCGTATGGGCCTATCGCGCCGAGCGCGAACTGCTCCTGCTGCGCTCGGCTTCTCGTTCTGCAATCCATGCCCTGACTGCAGCCGAAGGGCGCAACTCGCAATCTGCCATCGGTCCGGCTCGCCGCGCCCTGGAGCTGGCGGATGAGACGGCCCGCACCAGTCATCCTGTAGAGTGCGACTACGTCCACGCCCACTGGCTGCTGGGCGCGGCGCACCGGGTCGCCAGCCCTTCGACCGGCTCAGGGCAGGCCAGCGACGAGGCCGAGCGCCACCTGCACGAGGCGCTGGAACGCTGCCGCCGCATCAACCTGGTGGAACTCGAAGCCGGCATCCTCATCGACTTGGCGCGGCTGCGCGCCGCCAGTGGCGCGCTGGACGAGGCGCAGCGCTTGGCCGAGGAGGCGCTGGTTATCACCGAGCGCAGCGGCTACGTCCTGCAGGGCGCCGACGCCCATCTGGAGCTCGCCAGGCTCGCCCTCGCCCGCAGCGACAAAGGCGCCGCGCTGGACCACGCCAAGGAAGCCCGCCGCCTGGCCACCTGCGACGGCCCGCCCGATTACACCTACAAAGCCGCTTACGACGAAGCCGGCGCCCTGCTCGCCGAGCTGGAGTCGCACCGCGAGGGGGGTAGAGGCGCTAGATCCAAGTAGGGTGGGTGTCCCGATTCATCGGGACGGAACCCACCTCCCGTCTGCCCTAGTCCCGACTGGTCGGGATGTGAATGGGGTGGGGGCAATAGGGCAAGCGTCACTACCGTATCGTCGCTGGTGGTGGGTTCCACTTCGTTCCACCCACCCTACACGCCTGAGCCACCGGTCAGTAACGTTCAAGTCCCGGTTCGGAGAACGATGTGGCGCTGCCACGTAGGAGAAGGGTTAGGGAAGTCCGTGCGGTAGTGGGCGCCCCGGCTCTCCTCTCGTATGAGGGCGGCCTCGGCCATGAGCCGGGCCACCAGCACCATATGGTGCAACTCCCACGAGGGCCGCTCGCTGGGGGCAGCCAACTGCGCCTGCCAGGTGGCCAGCGTGGTGGCGGCGGCTTCGAGGTCGGGGCCGTTCCGGACGATGCCGACCTTGTCCCACGTCAGCCCCTGGAGGGTGGGACCACTGCACAGCGGCGTCTTGGGGAGTGGGGGGCGCTGGGGGATGCCGGCGGCCTCTACGGAGTGCAGCGTCTCGTGGGGGCTCTTCTGGCGTGTTCGGGCCACCAGCCGGTATGGGAACACTACCGCCTCCAGCAGGGAGTTGCTGGCCAACCGGTTGGCGCCATGCACCCCGGTACAGGCCACCTCTCCGCAGGCAAACAGGCCGGGGATGCTGGTCTCTCCCCAGAGGTCGGTGCGCACGCCGCCCATGAAGTAGTGGGCTGCGGGCACCACGGGTATGGGCGACTTGGTGATGTCCACGCCATGGTCCAGGCAGAAGCGGAATATCTGGGGGAAGCGGGCCGTAAGGTGCGCGGCGGGCAGCTTGGTGGCGTCCAGGAAGACGCGGTCGCTAGCCGTCTTCTGCATCTCGGCGACAATGGCCCGAGAGACCACGTCCCTGGGCGCGAGCTCTTTCTCGGGGGCGTAGTCGGACATGAACGCTCGCCCGTGGATGTTCCTCAGGATGGCGCCCTCGCCCCGCACCGCCTCAGAGATGAGGAAGGGAGGGACGCCGGGCAGTCGCAAGGCCGTGGGATGGAACTGGAAGAACTCCACGTCGGTCACCTCGGCGCCAGCCTGGTAGGCCAGAGCCACCCCGTTGCCGGTGGCCACGGGTGGATTGGTGTTGTACCTGAATAGCTGCCCTGCCCCGCCGGTGGCCAGGACGATGGCCCGCCCCATGAACTGCTCGGGAGAGCCGGTGCGCGCATCCAGGGCCTCCACCCCGTAGGCCTGACCGCTCTCCACCAGCAGCCTGGTGACCAGGACATGCTCCAGGATGGTAATGCGCCGGGATGACCGGGCTGCCCGGCTCAAGGTGGTCTCGATGTGGGCGCCGGTAGCGTCGCCGCCGGCATGGAGCACCCGGGGTACGCTGTGGGCGGCCTCCCGGGCAAGGGCAACCTCCCCGTCTATGGTGTCGAACGGGACCCCCTGGCGGATGAGGTCGGCGATACGGCGCGGTGCCTCCCGGGCCAGCAGGCGCACCGCTCTGGGATCACAGAGGCCGGCGCCTGCGGCCAGCGTGTCCTCGATGTGAAGCTCGGGCGAATCGCCCTTGCCCACAGCGGCGGCGATGCCGCCCTGGGCGTGTTTGGTGTTGCAGTCGTCAATGCTGGCTTTGGTCAGGATGAGGACGTTGCCGGACTCCTGGGCCATCAGCGCCGTGTACAGCCCGGCAATGCCGGAGCCTATGATGATGTAGTCGTATTCAGGCAAGTCTCACCCCTAGCTTTGGGCCAATTCGCGGTTGTTGGCGTCATTGCGAGGAGTCCCGATGAAATCGGGACGACGAAGCAACCTCTGGCCCTGTACGGGGCCGGGGATTGCTTCGCTGCGCTCGCAATGACGGGACACAACTTCCTGTCCAGGGTTTGTTGTTGGCGACGAGTCGTTGTCAAATCGCCACGGGGGGAGGGCACGGAGTCCCTCCCCTACAGAACGTGGAACTTGCGGACATGGGCTAGGCTACGGCCAGCATGCGCTCGACGGCGCGCAGCGCGCGGAGGCGGATGTCTTCGGGCACGCGGATGACGTTGCGCCGCTGCTCCATGGTGGCTAACACGCTATGCAGGGTGGTCCGCTTCATATTGGGGCAGAGGAGTGCCTTGGCCACCACATAGAACTGTTTTGTCGGGTTCTCGTTCTGCATGCGGTAGATTATGCCCGCCTCGGTGCCGATGAGCAAGGTGCTGGCTGTGCTCTCCCGGACGTAGCGGAGCATGCCGCCGGTGGACAGCACGGCGTCGGCCATGGCCGCTACCTCGGGCAGGCACTCAGGGTGTACCACTACAGGGGCGCCCGGGTGCAGGGCCTTGGCCTGGCGGATATGCTCTGGAGTCAGGCGTACGTGGGTGTGACAGTACCCAGGATACATGATCATGCGCTTGTCCTTCACCTGGGTGGAGACGTAGTGGCCCAGGTTCTGGTCGGGCACGAATAGTATCTCGTCGTTGGGGAGCGATTGGACCACCTTGGCGGCGTTGGCCGAGGTGCAGCAGATGTCGCTCTCCGCCTTGACCGCGGCCGTGGTATTCACGTAGCACACCACCGCGGCCTGTGGGTAGCGCTGCTTCCACTCGCGGAGGTCATCGGTGGTAATCATGTCGGCCATGGGGCAGCCCGCGCGGGCCTCGGAGAGGAGCACCGTGCGGGTTGGGTTGAGGATGGCTGCCGTCTCCGCCATGAAGTGGACACCGCAGAAGACGATGACATCGGCATCGGCATCCTTGCAGCGCCGGGACAGCTCCAGGGAGTCGCCCACGAAGTCGGCGATGTCCTGGACCTCGGGGTGCTGGTAGTTGTGGGCTACGATTACGGCGTTCATCTGCGCCTTGAGTGCCAGGATGCGCTCTCGCAGGTAGGCCAACTCCTCCGGCGGCGTTTGACCGAATAGACTGGAGGCGGTGGAAAGGGTCATCGTCTAGCGTCTCCGGAGAGGTTGAGGTTCGCGAGCGTACCCTGCCCCAAAGGGTGGGGCTGACGAGTCCCCTCTCCCTCTGGGAGAGGGTTAGGGTGAGGGCCCCGCGCTGGTCCATTCACACGCGGTTGGTAATTCCTCTCTGCGGAAGGGCCGCAGCCAGTCCCCGTTCCCTCTGGGAGAGGGCTAGAGCTTGCCCTGAGTGCAACGAAGGGGTGAGGGTCCCACAATTCTTGGCATATCGCCTCAAGCACAGCCTCTGGCTCTAAAAGGACCTCACGGTCCGTGCAACGCAGAACTCGCACGCCAAGTGCCTGTAGGTAGCTTGTGCGCTTGGCGTCTTTCTTGGCCCCAGCTTCCTCGAAATGCTGTCCCCCGTCCACCTCAACGCCCAGCTTGTGTTCGTCGCAGTAGAAGTCGAGGATGTATGGACCAAACTGGTGCTGGCGGCGGAACTTGGCCCCCAGTTGCTGACCACGGAGCAATTGCCATAGAAGATGCTCAGCGTCGGTAGACTGCATACGCAGCTTCCGACAGCGGTCGAGGAGCGTGACCGACAGTAGCCCACCTCTGTAGTTGGTCATGCGTGCCCTCACCTTAATCCTCTCCCAGAGGGAGAGGATAGGGTCCCCCGGACATCGCTACCCAAGTCCACGGCGCTCCTCTGTACAAGCGCTTCAAGCGGACCCTGAGAGACAACAGCGATGCTCCAAGATGGCTTCCGTCCCTGTAGCTAGCGCCATTGTAGCTCTCACTCAGTTCGTTTCCCAGGGGCAAAGGGTAGGGGGTGGGGTTTTCCCTCTCCCTCTGGGAGAGGGCTAGGCATGCCCTGAGCGAAGCGAATGGGGTGAGGGTCACGCACAGCCCCCTGTAATGACCACGGGCTGGTGCGCTCTATCCTGACGTGCACCAGTTGCCCCGTCAGGTCGCCGTCGGCGGGGAAGAATACCAGCTTGTCGCTGCGGGTGCGACCGAACCATTTGCCGCGTTTCTGGCCTTCCACCAGCACCTCGACGTCCTGGCCCAGCAACCGAGCGTTTGTCTCCGAGGCGATGTGCTCTTGAAGGGCCTCGACCGCCCGGAGGCGGCGCGTCTTCTCACCGCGCGGCACGTCGTCGGCCATGGTGCGGGCGGCGATGGTCCCCGCGCGGGGCGAGTATGCCGCCACGTGGACCACGTCGAAGCGCAGGTATTCCAGGAGGCGCAGGGTGTTCTGGAACTGTAACTCGCTCTCGCCGGGGAAGCCCACTATGACGTCCGTGGCGAGCGAAGCCTGGGGGATGGTCTGCCGGACCATTGTTACCACTCGCCGGTACTCCTCGACGGTGTAGCCCCGGTGCATGGCCTCGAGGATGCGGTCGTCGCCGGACTGGACAGGCAGCGAAAAGTGCGGACACACCTTGGGCAAACGGGCGATGGATTCCACGAGCTTCCGGTCCATCTGGGCAGGGTGGGAGGTAAGGAACCGCAACCGCCAAAGGCCGGGGACGTCATGGACCCTGGACAGCAGATCACCCAGGTCGGGCGTATCTGGGAGATCGTGGCCGTAGGCGTCTACCGTTTGGCCCAGCAGGGTCACCTCGCGTATGCCCCGGTCCGCCAGGGCAGCAGCCTCGCAGGCGATGTCCTCCACCGGGCGGCTGCGCTCGCGGCCCCGACGGTAGGGGACGATGCAATAGGTGCAGAACCGGTTGCACCCCTCGATCACTGGGACGAAAGCAGTCACGGCTGGCTGGGCCGGGGTCGCTGGTGTGTCCTGCTCTGCGCCTCCGTTAGAAGGCCAGGGCAGGACATCAAGCAGTGGGGCGAAGGCTCCCGGTTGCAGGAAGACGTCCACGTGAGGAAAGCGCTTGGCCAGACCATCAGGACCAGGCCCTACCATGCAGCCCATGAGGGCGATGGTCCGTCCTGGCCTCACCAGCGGCATGAGCGAAGTGAGGTAGCCGGTAGCCCGGTCCTCGGCGCTCTGCCGCACGGCGCAGGTGTTGACCACGATAAGGTCCGACTGCTCGGCGCTGGCGGCCGCATGCCAGCCACATCCCTCCAGGACCTCAGCCAGGTGACGCGAGTCGGCCTGGTTCATCTGGCAGCCCTCGGTCCAGATGTGGTAGCTGGGGGACGCGACCTCCTGGCGGTAGCTGCCACAAGTGGCTACCTGCCCAGTACTCGTGCTAGCGGCGATGCTTTCCAATTCCCATGTCTGAAAAAGAAGCCCCTGCGCGGGGACTTCCAGTCCTTGCGGGGTGGCGGAGGGAACGGGATTCGAACCCGTGACAGAGGCTTATCACCCCTGTAACCGCTTAGCAGGCGGCCGCACTAGACCACTATGCGATCCCTCCGCAGCCTGCCGTTGGTATTATAGCAGGCTGCACGAGCCAGCTTCAATACGAATGTGGGCCTCGAGAATAGCGATTCAGCTTTGTCCCGACCTGTCGGGACGGGTGAAAGGGCGTGCGTCTCATGTCATTCTGAGCCCCGATGCAATCGGGACGAAGAATCCGTAGCCCCTGGTCTCGTACAGCGTCGAGAGACGGATTCTTCGGTCGCTGCGCTCCCTCAGAATCCGTCATGGCGGTTGCGACCGGCACCACCGAGGATGAAAATACCCCCCTCTCTCCCCCGGCGGGAGAGAGCGAGAGAGAAGGGGAGGCTAGACGTCGCCAAGGGCTTGCCTCACCCCCTATAGTCCCCCTTGCTAAGGGGGACACTAGGGGGTCTCCCGTCGAGGGAGAGGGGGACTCCACCCCATTTTCGTGAGAATCTCTCATGCGCGGTTGCCACCGGCACCACAAAGCATGAAAATAGCCCAACCGGTATTTTCGAGGTAATGACAGGTTAGTGGAGGAGAAGCGCATGTACAATCGCTATTCTTGGGTGGGCAATCCCTGGTGAACACCCCGGCTGGAGCTGGGGGGCTAGACGCCCAATGCTTCAGGTGCAGAGGCCTACTCCTCGTCCCGCAGCCCCGGCATCCCGGAAAGGGCCAGAGTACGCCCCTCGTGAAGGCAATCGAAGCCATACCTGTCCCGCAGGCGGTCCACGGCCTGGTTCAGCCCGCGCCAGTCCCGCGTGCCCAGAGGGAACAGGGGAAGCTGGTATCCGTCCTCGACCAGGCCGCCTACGGCGATCCCCAGCAGGCGTACCGGCTTCCTTGCTACGTGCAGCACTCGGTCCAGCAAACTCGATCCCACTTGGTAGATATCCTGGTCGGCATCGGTAGGGGAGGCCAAGCGCCGGTGCCGAGAGATGGTCTCGAAGTCACTGTAGCGGACCCTCAGCACGATCTCACGGGCCATGCGCTCCTGCTCACGGAGCTGATGGCCTACGCGCTCAGTGAGGTGCAGGAGCATAGCCTTGAGGAAAACGGGGTCGAAGGTATCGTGGGCAAAGGTGGTGGAGTGGCTAATGGACTTGCGTGGACCTGGTGGGGCGACGGGTCGCTCGTCAATGCCGTTGGCGAACCGGTGCAGCCCGATGCCGTGCACCCCGAAGATGGCCCGCAGGTGCTCTGGTGGGACTGCGGCAAGCTGGCCGATAGTAGTGATACCGAGACGCCGTAGCGTGGCCTCGGTCGTGCGTCCGGCGAAGGGGAGGTCGCCCACGGGCAGCGGGGACAGAAAGGCTGCCTCCTGGCCTGCGGGCACCTCCACGAGTCCATCAGGTTTCGCCCTGTCCGACGCGACCTTGGCCACCACCTTGCAAGAGGCGATGCCCACCGATGCGGGCAGCCCGAGCTCCGAGCGCACCCGCGCCTTGAGCTTGCGGCCTAGCTCCTTGGGTGGCCCGAACAGGTACTCACTGCCCGTGATATCGAGGTAGGCCTCGTCTATGCTCACTACCTCCAGGTCAGGGGAGAAGTCGGCAAGTATGGCCTGGAAGGCGTTGGAGGCTTCACCGTACCTGTGGTAGTCTCCCTCCAGAAAGATGGCCTGGGGGCACAGGCGCTGCGCCCGCGACAAGGGCATGCCGGCATGGAGGCCGTACTTGCGCGCCTCGTAGGAGGCACAGGAGACCACGCCGCGGCTATCTGGGCGTCCGCCCACGACGACCGGCACGCCCACCAGCTCCGGGCGGTCCCGCCTCTCCACGGAGACGAAGAAGGCGTCCAGGTCCACGTGCAGGATACGGTGTGAGAACATATGTTCACAACAAGCATATGCGGAGGGTGGTTTGATGTCAACCGCACTGCCGACACCTGTCTGCATATGCTGGCGGCGCTTGGCGCCGATACCACGTCTCAGATATGATATGCGGAGATACGGACAGTCTCTCAAGACGCAGCAGTCGTCCTTTGAGCTTCAATTCGATCTGCGCCGGGGACTCGTCATCGTCCGAGCTAGGTTGTATTGGGACAACCGACGGTGAGACCACCTTGTGGAGTAGAATAGATTTCATGAGTATTGATGAACTTGAAGGCGAGGCCTTGAAGCTGTCCCCTCAGGCCCGAGCGCGCCTAGCTGCGAAACTCTTGGAGAGTTTGGAGAGCCTTTCCGAAGAAGAAAACGCCAGGCTCTGGGCTGAAGAGGCCCAACGTCGGGCGGAGGCATGGGAGGCAAGCGGCAATTCCGGTCGTGCGGCGCCCGACGTATTCCGTGACGCCAAAGCTCGGCTGGCGTAAATGCTCGTCTCCTTCCTTTTGAGAAACTCGGTAACGTCGAAAAGCATGGACCCTAGGATGCCTGGGATATAGGAGATTGTAGACGAAATCAGCAATGGACCGCGAGTTGCGCTGGTATGCCCATGAATAGCGATTGGCCTTCATAGAGCAGTGTACCAGCGCTTTGTGCATGACAGACGTAGGGGCGAACGGCCGTTCGCCCCTACGATTGCCACCTGCTCGCGCCGATTGAGTTGGGAAACCCGACCTGCATATTCAATCGTTATTCTTGGGAGTATATGCTGTCCCCTCCTGAATTGCTAAAGCGTTTGTAGCTGGCTCTCCACATCCTCCACCTTTGGTGGCCTCTTCCCCTTGCCCTCCAGGACGACGTGCCCCTCTTCGCGCAGGCGAGCCGCTTGCGCTTCAGCGCCGCCGGGGAACTTGGGGTTCAGTGTGCCATCGTCCTTCACCACACGCCAATAGGGGGTGATCTCCGTCTTCCCCGCCGCGCGGTCCTCCTCGGCAGCCTCGGCGGCGATGCGAACGAAGATGCCTGTGGTCAAGGGGCAGGCGGTAGGCACCCCGTACCTGTGCGCTAGCTTCTCCCTCAGTTGGTTGACGGTAACCAGCTTGCCCTGGGGCACCTGGCGGATGAGGGCGTCTACATCGAGGGGTCGGGGTATGACCATCGGGCCGCGGCCCCAGGGATTGTCCACCATCCTGGGCCCGTCGGGCTTCTCCAGCTTCTCTCGCCATGTCTTGCGTGTGTTCAACGTTGGCCTTCGCTGTCGGGCTAGTGGCAATTGTTCATTGTATCACAAGTACCTGGCCGTTGATTTCGGCCCGATGCTGCACATATACTGGCGGGAGGGTCAGGGTCCTATGTGAAAGGGGGAGGGCTATGGCGGTCGAAGAGCTTATCGGTGAGGTCAGCGATTTCTTCGCGCGGCCAGTAGTGGCAGGCATCAACCTGACAGGCACCCTGAAGGTGGGGGAGCGCGTCCACGTCAAGGGCCACTCCACAGACCTGGAGTTTGTGGTGGACTCCATGCAGGTGTTCAACCATAACGTCCAGGAAGCCAAACCGGGAGATGCCGTCGGCGTAAAGGTCCCCGACCGCGTGCGCCGGGGGGACAAGGTCTACCGGATCAGGGAGTAGGCTCCGCCTGGGCGCTGCGGGGGGGGCGGCCCCGGCGACGGCGCCGCGCCCCCAGCTCTGTCATGAGATTGGCCATCTCCAGGGCGGTGACGGCGGCCTCGGCGCCCTTGTTACCGGCCTTGGCCCCGGCCCGGTCTATGGCCTGCTCCAGGGTATCGGCGGTGACCACGCCGTAGCTCACAGGGACCCCGGTGTCCAGGGCGGCCTGAGCGATGCCCTTGGTGACCTCTGCGGACAGGTAGTCAAAGTGGGGCGTTTGCCCTCTGATAATGGCGCCTACACATACCACGGCCGCATAGTTACCCGACTGAGCGAGCCTGCGGGCTACCAGCGGTATCTCGAAGCCACCTGGGACCCAGGCCACGTCTATGTCGCCCTCAGCTACGCCGTGGCGAAGCAGCGTGTCCTTGGCGCCTTCCCAGAGGCTCTGGCTAACGAAACGATTAAAGCGGGAGGCGACCACCCCAAACCGCAATCCCTGGCCGATGAGCTTGCCTTCGTAGACTCGCCCCAAGGTAGCCTCCTCCCTGCGAAGTCCCCTAGGCGCGCCGCCCGCTGGCGGGTGTGCCCGGGGATATGTCCAGCCAATGACCGAGCTTGCGGGCTTTGGTCTCCAGGTAGCTGCGGTTGATGTCGTTGCTGGGGGCGATGATCGGCACGCGGTCTACGACATGCAGGCCGTAGCCCTCCAGCCCTACCACCTTACGCGGGTTGTTGGTAAGCAAACGTATGTCCTGGAGACCCAGGTCCACCAGGATCTGCGCACCAATGCCGTAGTCGCGGAGGTCTGGCGGGAAGCCCAGGGCCTTGTTGGCGTCCACCGTGTCCAGGCCGTTGTCCTGGAGGTTGTAGGCACGCAGCTTGTTGTGAAGGCCGATGCCCCGGCCCTCTTGTCGCATATACAGGAACACGCCCCGCCCTTCCTTGGCGATGGCCTGGAGGGCGATGGAGACCTGGTCCCCGCAGTCGCAGCGCAGGCTGCCAAACACGTCGCCGGTGAGGCACTCGCTGTGCACGCGGACCAGGACCGGTTCCTTGCTGGAGATGTCGCCGCACGTCAGGGCGACGTGCTCGTCGGTGTCAGTGGTGCTCTTGTAAGCAACGGCCGTGAACTCACCGTAGGCGGTAGGCAATCGCGCCTTGGCCACCTGCTGCACCAGCTTCTCGTGGCGGCGGCGATAGGCGATGAGGTCGGCGATGGTGCCGATCTTCAGGCCGTGCTCGGCGGCAAATACCTCCAGGTCGGGGAGGCGGGCCATGGTGCCGTCGTCCTTCATCACCTCGCAGATGACGCCGGCGGGGTATAGGCCAGCCAGGCGGGCCAGGTCCACGATGGCTTCGGTGTGGCCGGCACGGGCCAGCACGCCGCCCTGACGGTAGCGGATGGGGAACATGTGCCCCGGCCGGGCGATGTCATCGGGGTGGGTAGCTGGGTCAATCAGGGCTCTGATGGTGGCTGCCCGGTCCGGCGCCGAGATGCCGGTGCTCACCTGGTGCTTGGCCTCGACGGACACCGTAAAGGCGGTGCCATGGGGGGCCGTGTTGTCCTGGACCATGAGGGGTATGTGGAGCTCGTCCAGCCGCTGGCCGGTGATGGGCATGCAGACCAGGCCGCGGCCATAGCGGGCCATGAAGTTAACCGCCTCGGGAGTGACCTTCTCCGCAGCCAAGCAGAGGTCGCCCTCGTTCTCCCGGTCCTCGTCGTCCACAATCAGCACGAAGCGGCCCTGGCGGACCTCTTCGATTATCTCCACGGTAGGGGACAAAGGCATAGCCTATTCGTTTCCTTCCAACGGGAAGCCCTTCTCTGCCAACGATTCCTCTGTGAGGCCACCGGGCCGGGCCACGCGTTCCACGTACTTAGCCAGTATATCAGCTTCCAGGTTCACCGTGTGTCCGGGACGTAGCGCACCGAGGGTCGTCGCTTCTCGGGTATAGCGCACGAGGGAGACACGGAAGGAGGTCTCGTCATGGTCCACTACGGTGAGGCTGACGCCGTCCATGGCGATGAAGCCCTTCTCCACGATGTACCGCATGACAGAAGGCGGCGCCTGAACGCGGACCAGCACCGCCCCCCCTTCGGGGACCACGGAGACCACGCGGCCGGTGGCATCCACATGCCCCTGGACGAAGTGCCCCCCGAGGCGCCCGCCGACGCTGAGCGCGCGCTCCAGGTTGACCCTGTCGCCCCTGCTTAAAGACCCGAGGTTGGTGCGGCGGCGGGTCTCGGGCATTAGCTCTAGGGTGAAGGTGCGCTCGTCCCGCTGGGTCACGGTGAGGCAAGCGCCCTGCACGCAGACGCTATCGCCCACAGCCAACCCCTCCAGCACCACGCGGGCGGAGATGGCCAGGCCCTGAGGCGTTACCCTCTCGATGTTGCCAGTCTCTTCAACGATGCCGGTGAACATAAGTAAATCAGGCTAAGGGCAATTGTACACGAGGAAGTTGGATTGCTGGAGGATAGCGGAAAGGTCCCGCTCAACTCCCCGCCAGGAACTCCGCTACCGCCCCGTTGAACTTGTCCGGCGCTTCCCACATGAGGCCGTGGCCCAGGCCCTCCATTACCACCAGCTTGGCGCCAGGGATCTGTCGGGCCATGAACTTGGACGAGCCTATGGGAGTCTGCACGTCCTTGTCGCCCACTAGAAACAGCGTGGGCGCTTTGATTTGGGGCAGCAGCTTGGTGGTGTTGTGCCAGACGCAGGCCCAGTTCTGGCGCACGTACGCCGTGACTGGTTGGGGGTGCTCGCTGAAGATGGCCAGCAGGCGCTCGACTAGCTCGGGCCTCTCGCCGAAGCAGCGTGGGGTGAGGGACTGGAGCAGCGTCAGCTTGGCCAGCGCCGCCATTCCCCCCTTCTCGGCCATGGTGCGCCAGGTCTCCATCAGCACGAGGCCATAGGGGCCGGTCTCGTTCCAAGTGCAGGAGAGCACCAGCTTGTCTACCATCTCCGGGTGGCGCAGCGCAAACTGCTGGGCGATGGCCCCGCCCATGCTCATGCCCAGGATGTGGGCCTTACCGATGCCCAGGGCGCGCAGCAGGTTATCCGTGTCGTCGGCGAACATCTCGATGCTGTAGTCCATGGCGGGCTTGTCGCTGCGACCGATGCCGCGGTTATCGGGAGTGATCACCCGGAAACGCGAAGACAGGCCCTCCACCTGCTGGAACCAGAGGGCGCCCGGGCAACCCAGGCCCATGAGCAGCACCAGGGGCGGCCCGGAGCCCTGGGCTTCGTAGTGCATCCTGATGTCGCCGGCCACGATACGGGGCATCTCGCTACCTTCTCACTCCCGTTGCTAGCGGCCGCGGACCTACGGTGGTGGCGGGGTGGTAACGGTCAGGTTGACCGTTGCCGTGTCACCGGAGGTGAAGTTCTTGGTCTGCGTGGCAGAGAAACCGTCCACGTAGAAGGTGATCCGGCGCGCCTCGTAGGTGCCACAAGGCACCCCAACCGTCAGGTCCTTGTAGCTGCCGCTGGTGGCGGTGACTGGGCTGGAGACGTAGTCCAACACCACCGCCGTGATCTGGACGCCGCTGGCGGGCTTCCCATCCACGGTCACGGCGCCAGCGTAGGTGGCAGGTATGGGCGGGATCCCGGAGCATGCGGGGAAGCTGGCGAACGGGGTGGGCCGGAAGAACTTGCCGCCGCGCTTGAGCTTGTCCATGTAGCTGGCAATGCTCTGGCTAGTGGCTGCATGAGTGAGGCCGACCGTAGGGAAGGAGTTGGGACTGGGGGACACGAACAGGCCGATCATCTCGCCCTTCGAGTTGACCATGGGGCCACCCTGTCCGCCGGTCCCCACTGCCGCGTCGGTCTCGATGTAGTCCAGTCCAGTGGTGGCGCTGAGCCTGGTCCCTCGCACCGTGCCCAGCCGGGCCGCAGGCCGAGTTGTGCCGGAGTCATAGCCAACTACCACTACGCTCTGGCCCAGACCGACTGTAGAGGAATCGCCCATGGTGATAACGGGCAACCCCGTGGTCTGGATGCGCAGCACCGCCATGTTGCGGAACTCGTCCAGGCCCCATACGGTGGCCTCGTAGCTGCGCTTGTCGTCCAGGGTGACAGTGGCGCTGCTGGCCTTGCCCACCAGTGTGGCCAGGGTAAGCACCAGGCCATTAGAGCTTACGATCACGCCCGAACCCTGCTGATTGCCGACCACTACCAGGGCTACCGCGGGTCTCACTATCTGGTCCGGACTGGGCGTAGGCGTCGGGGTTGGGGCAGGCGTAGGTGTTACCGTAGGAGTCGGCGTGGGGCTGGGCGTGGGTTTGGGCGTCGGCGTCGGCGTAGCCGCCGGTGTAGGTGTTGGTGTGGGAGTGGCTGTAGGTGCAGGCGTTGGCGTAGCCGCAGGCGTTGGCGTAGACGTAGGTGCAGGAGTAGGCAAGGGTGTAGGCGTTGGCACTGATATGGGCGTCGCCGTGGGCCGCGGTGTGGGAATGGGCGTTGGCCTCGGAGTAGGCGTGGCTGTGGGCGCTGGTGTCGGGGTCGGAGCAGGTGTTGGCGTAGCCGTGGGTAGCGGCGTCGCCGTAGGAACGGGGGTGACGGTTGGAGTCGGTGTGGGAGTAGGGCCTGCGCAAGCGAAAGTCAACAAGCTAACGAGGACAAGGGCCAGTCCGCCTTTGGACCGAGTGTTCATCTGAGCCTCCAGAAAGTCTGCAATGTGCCTATGCCAAAACTATGGGCATTCTACCACATCCCATAAGGAGGTGAACGCGGGTTTGGCTCTGCGGCCCCCACCCTTCATAAGAACTTCACATCGTCGTAGGCGTCCGATGATGTGCTCACAGGAGCAGAGAAACTGACGGGTTGCCTTTGCAGGCGGCGTATCCAGGCAATCCCTCATGGCCCCGACGGGTCGGGGTCACCACCGAGGATGAAGACGACCCTTCTCTCCCCTGGCGGGAGAGAGCGAGGCCTGTCCTGAGCGAAGCCGAAGGAGTGAGGGGGAGGCTCGACGTGGCCAAGGGCATGCCTCACCCCCTATAGTCCCCCTTGGCAAGGGGGACTATAGGGGGTCTCCCGTCGAGGGAGAGGGGGACTCCGCCCCACCCCGTTTTCGTAACAACAACGGGGTGGGACAAGTAGGCGGTGAGCCGTCTAGACCCGCGCCCGGCGGGGTTGCACACGGCAGCGCTCGGCGGTCAGGATGGCGCGGATATCGGCGACGGCCTGGGCCACCTCGTGGTTCACCACCACGTAGTCGAAATCGGGCAGGCACATCATCTCCTGGCGGGCCGTCTCCAGGCGGCGCTGGTACTGCTCGCTGTTCTCCGTGTTGCGGGCCTTCAGTCGGCGGGCCAGCTCGCCCAGGGATGGTGGCGCCAGGAACAGCAGCAGAGCTCCGGCTGCCATCCGGCGGACGCTGGCGGCCCCTTGGACATCGGTCTTGAGCACCACGTCCCGGCCCTCGTCCAGGGCCGCCCTCACGGCTGCCTTGGGCACGCCATAGCAATAGCCGTACACACTGGCCGATTCCAGGAACTCACCACACGCCGCCATCTCCTCGAACCGGTTGGGGTCCAGGAAGTAGTAGTGCATGCCGTCTACCTCCCCGGGCCTTTGGGGCCGGGTGGTAGCGGTAACGACAGGACTGAGGGACGGCTCTTCCTGCCGCAATCTCTGGAGCACCACATCCTTGCCCACTCCGGAGGGCCCAGACAGCACCATCAGGAGGGGCGGAGGCCTGGGCAACCAGGGCGTGTTGCTCAACCAGTCTCCCCGACGTTGTCTGGAAGGCCCTGGCGCTGGGCGGCCACGCGGTTCGCTATGGTCTCCGGCGTGACAGCCGCCAGCACAGCATGGCCGGTATCCAGGAGAATCACGGCCCGCCTGGCCCCACCGTTGGTCATGTCCAACAGCAGCCCCTTGTTTTTGTACTCATCAATCAAGCGCCTGGTGGGTGCGGACGTGGGAGTGAGTATGGCTACCACGCGCTTGACCGCCAGGTGATTGCCGAACTGGATGTGGACGAATTCGGTACCCATAGTCCCCTTCTACGAAACGGACAAACTTGACAAGTCCTGCCAGAAACTGGGATACGAGATGTTCACTGCCTCCGCCCCATCCACGCTTGTCTCGCCCTCTGCTACCAGCCCGGCCACGGCCAACGACATGGCTAACCGGTGGTCGCCGTGGCTGGCGCAGCAGGTGCCTTCGAGTGTGGGCCGTCCCTCGATGGTCATGCCGTCGGGCTGCTCATCCACCTGTGCCCCAAAGCGTCGTAGCTCCCGCACCAGCGCGCCTATGCGGTCTGACTCCTTGCCGCGCAGCTCAGCGGCATCCCGGATGACGGTGCGGCCCCGGGCCATAGCGGCGGCTACTGCCAGGATGGGCAGCTCATCAATAGTCCGGGGGATGATGTCGCCACCCAGCTCGGTGCCCCGCAGCTCGCTGGACTCCACAGTGATGTCCGCCACCGGCTCAGCCCCGACCTGGCGCTCTACCCCCACTTTCAGGCGTGCGCCCATGGCCCGAAGGACATCCAGCACGCCGGTGCGATAGGGGTTCATCCCCACCTGACGCAGGGTAATCCGGGCCTGGGGATGGATCGCCCCAGCCACCAGCCAAAAGGCGGCGGCACTCATGTCGCCGGGGACCTGGATGTCCAGGGCGCGCAAGGGGGATATAGGTGGTTCCAAACGTATGCTTCTTGCCTCGTGCGCTACAGTTACCCCCATCGCCCTGAGCAGCCTTTCCGTGTGGTCCCGGGATGGCGCGGGTTCCTTCAGCACGGTGGCGCCCTGAGCAAAGAGGCCGGCCAGGAGCAAGCACGACTTGAGCTGGGCGCTGGCCACCGGCAGGGCGTACTCGATCCCCCGGAGCTTGCCTCCGCGGATGGCCAGGGGCGCCCTTGTGTCGCCATCCCGTCCCCAGACCTGTGCCCCCATCAGCCGCAGCGGTTGCACTACCCGGCCCATGGGGCGCGAGCGCAGCGAGCCGTCTCCCGTGAGCACCGAGAGGAATGGCTGCCCTGCCAGCACGCCGGACACTAAGCGCATGGTGGTGCCGCTGTTGCCGGCATCCATCACATTGCTGGGCTCTTTGAGCCCCGCCAGACCCACTCCAGTAACCACCCAGGCGCCGTCACTGGCGGTGAGAGGCACCCCCAGGGCGCGTAGGCAGCCCACTGTGGAAAGCAGGTCCTCCCCCGGCGCGAGGTTAGTGACGCGGGCGGTCCCCCGGGCGACGGCGTTCATGATCAGTGCCCGGTGGGAGATGGACTTGTCTCCCGGCGGGGTGACCTCCCCCTCCAAGCGGGTGGGCCGACGGACGCGCTGCTCCATCCTGATGGCTACTTCCTGTCCTTGCTGGCTTTCTCTATTCGACTCAGGCGGCGGGCCAAACGGTCACCCATAAACATGGCGGATAGAGTCTCCTGGAATGAACCTACCTCCACGGGCGGGGTCTCCACGTCTGTGTTGGCGAGCCAACGGTCTCGGGCATCGCGGGCTTGCGTTAGGGCTTTGCCCAGGGCCTCGCCGTTGGCTTCCTGTAGCCACTGGCGGTAATGGCGGAGCTGCTCAACATAGGTGTCCAACCAGCGCAGCAGGTTGTCCCGGTTGGTGAGACAGATGTCTCGGCCCATCACCGGGTCTCCGGAGGCCAGCCGGGTGACGTCGCGGTAGCCGGAGGCCGCCAGCCGGGCCAGCTCCCGCCAGGCAGGCGAGGAGGCGGTGGCTGTGACCAGCGCCGCCGAGACGACCAGGGGCAGGTGGCTGACCGCAGCCACCAGGCCGTCGTGCTCCTGGGCATCCACGAAGAGGTGCTTGGCCCCGATGATCTGGACCATGGCTACGATGGCTTTGACCGCCTCTTCGGTGGCCCGCTGGTCGGGGACCAGGCAGTAGGTGCATCCGGTGAACAGCCCCGCGTCCGCGGCCTCGATGCCAGGGGTCTCTTTGCCCGCCATGGGGTGGCCCCCAACGAACGAGACTGTGTCCGGCAGGCGCTCTCTTGCCCAGGCCATCACCTGCGCCTTGGTGCTGCCGGTATCCGTGACCACGACCCCGGGCTCCAGGTGGGGCGCTATCTGGCCTAGCACCTCACCGATGGCCTGTACCGGTGTGGCGACAACAACGATGTTAGCCTTCTCCACGGCGCGGGGCAGGTTCCACTCGGCCCGGTCCACGGCGCCCCGGCGCTGGGCCTTGCCGGCCACCTCATGGTCCTTGTCGTGGCCGATGACCTCCAGGCCCTCCAGCTTGTTCTTCTTGAGGGCCAAGCCCAGGGACCCACCGATGAGCCCCAGCCCGATAATGGTCATGCGCAAAGAAGCCGCCTCCGTCTTTCTCTGGATCAGAACAGTGATTTGCCCACCAGGAGGCGCCCTATCAGGTCTGCTGGAGGACGCAGCAGCCCCCATAGCAGGTTGGTGCCCAAGAACATGTCCGCTCCGATGACCAGCAGCAGCAGGACCGGCCCGATCACCATGTATCTGGATAGGTTGACACTAGCGGGCACTACCCCGGAAAGGATGTTGAAGCCGTCCAGGGGGAACACGGGTATCAGGTTGAATACGGCCAGCAGGATGTTGAAGAAGATGATGTAGCCCAGGATGTCAGCGATCATCCAGGAGGGAGAGCTCTGGACCAGAGGCTCGTAGAAGAATGGGGAATGCCATGCCAGCAGCCCCGTCCTTATGGGCAAAGCAAAGAAGGCGGCTGCCAGCACATTAGACAACGGCCCCGCCAGGGCCACCCTGGCCATTCCCGACCGCCCACCCCGAAGCCGGTTCCCGTCCACGGGGACAGGCTTGCCCCAGCCCAGCCCAGCCACTAGCAGCATGATGGTGCCCATGGGGTCCAGGTGGACCACAGGGTTCAGGGACAGCCTCCCCTGCCTCTTGGCGGTGTCATCACCCAGCCAATGGGCTGCCAGGGCATGGCTAAACTCGTGTACGGTTATGCCGACCACGAACAATGCCACCATCACCAGGAGCAACTCTCGAAAGAAAGCGCCCGGGTTTTGGATTAGAGTATCTAGGCCACGCAGAAACAAAGCTCACTCCTCAGATTGCGCCCATTATAGCATCCCGCTTGCTGCCGGGCCTAGGCGCTGGCGGGAAGCAGGCTACGGACTACAGGCTGCGGGCCACGGACTACGGGCTACAGGCTGCGGGCTACGGACTACGGACTACAGGCTGCGGGCCACGGACTACGGGCTACAGGCTGCGGGCTACGGACTACGGGCTACGGGCTACGGGCTACGGGCTACGGGCTACGGACTACGGGCTACGGACTACGGACTACGGGCTACAGGCTACGGGCTACGGGCTACGGGCTACGGGCTACGGGCTCCTCCCCTCTCCCTTTGGGAGAGGGTTAGGGTGAGGGCCCTGCGGACTTCGGGCTGCGAGCGAGGGCGGGCACAGGGGCCCGCCCCTACGGTAACGGACTCTAGGTTTCCCTCTCCCTCTGGGCCTATCCCTTCGCTGCACTCAGGGCAAGCTCTGAGCGAAGCCGAAGGAAGAGGGCGCGGGTGAGGGCCCCATACACCCCAGGGCAATACCCGTAGGGGTGCCCCTACCAAAATCCATCGCCAGGCCCTAAACTTAGCGGCGATGGGAGTACTGGCAGCGGTCGGTCTTACCCTGCCCATTGCCGTCGTGGCCCGGTGGCTGGTGGTGCGCTTGGCGCCATTGCTGACCCCCAAGGGCAAGCTGAAGACATGGGGGGTAGGCTGGGCGACTGGGCTGGCCGGTAGCTACCTCGCCGGTCTGGTGGCACCTGGCCCCACCCTGGCGGGGGTCTCCCTGTGGGGGGCCGCTGTGGGCGCTCTAATTGGCATACTTGCCCTGGGCCTGTATCCCTTCTTGAAGATAATGGTGGGGCGGGTGTAGATTGACTGTACCCCTGGCACAGGTTACACGCGGCCGGCCTAATAGAAAGGGGACAACATGTGGTCTTTCTTTGTGCCCGTAGCGGCAGAGGCCAGCACAGGGGCCAGAAGGCCACTGGCTTTCATGATCGTGGTGCTCTTGGTAGCTGCTGGCTGTGGGACCTCACCCCAAGCCATAGACGCTACGGTGACCTCCCGCGTCGCTACGACCATTGCCAGCATCTCGACGGCTACACCTCAGCCCACCGTCACCCCACATCCAACAGCCACGCCGCAGCCCACCCCTTCGCCAGCACCTCCCCCCACCGCCCAGCCTACGCCGACTCCCGCTCCCACCCCAACGCCCCACGCGTTGCCCAACTACAATTCCATTGATTTCGAGCATCGGCTAGGCAGGAGCCTCAACGAGTTCTTCGACGGTTTCATACGCACTCCCGACAAGAGGTTCGAACGGGCAGACCTGGATGCTATCTGGACCTCCGGTGGCCTCAAGGTGCCTCAGGGCTACGAAGCCGTTGACTTCGTTTCCCGGCGCACCTTTCGCTACCCGCACCTAGCAGTCCAGTTCAACAAGCTCCCGGTGTTCAACAAGCTTCCTCCGCCGGACGACAAGAGCGCGTTCCAAGTAGGCTTCGGTACCCAGGAGACGCCGTGGATGGCCTGGTTTCGGGTATCCCAATACGGCGCCAGCTTCTGGGCAGGGGGGAAGGTGGACTACGGGGAGGCGGACATCAATGCTCTGATGCCATTGGACTATACGAAGGCATGGCACTTCTACGAAATTAAAGTCAATCGCCAGAACGTGGAGCTATACATAGACGGCGAACTCAAAGGTGTCATTCTCCTGGGGGTTCAAGAACCCATTACCAAACCACGCCCGAGTCCCCCCATCGAACGGGAGTGGAACATGTATCCGCCGTATATCCTAGACTCAGCGAAGGAGGGCCTGCCCGCCGAACTCCCGCTGTTTGTCCAGCTCAGGGACATGTTTGGCGGACGCACGGTTGACTTCAATCCGGGAAAAGACAACATGCTCGTGGCATATGACGGAGATCCTTCCCCTCCCCGAATGTACCCGCTATATAACGAGAACACTTCAACAAAGTGGAACGGTCTGTCTACATCGGCGATGGTGACGTCTCACCCTGTACCAGTGTGGGGGTATGACCGCAACACGCTCCTCTTCCAGTCCAGCGCCCCTGGAAAGTTGGCAATTCAGGTCTTTGCGGGGCGTTCGTGGCGGACGGTGGAGACGCTCTCTCTTGCGGCTAACGTGCTAGCAACCTACAGTCTTGGTGTCGAAGCGCCAATTGCCCGCGCCCAATATATCCCGGTGGGAACAGATACGATTGCGGTTGCCGAGTGGCACCTCGCCGGTTGATGACCATTGGAAGCGGGGGCGTGGCCGAGAATCACCTGATAGGGAGATAGAGAAGTGAAGACGGTGTCCATGGAAGTTGAGCAACCCAATGTCATTCGCCCTCGGGAGTACCCGTTGCCTCAGTTGGGCCCCGATGACGGGCTGCTGCGGGTGGAGCTGATTGGCATCTGTAGCAGCGACGTCAAGATCCTCCGGGGTCACATGGCTGCCCCCTATCCCATCATCATGGGGCACGAGATACTGGGCACCATCGAGGACATCGGAGAGAGGGCGGCCAAGGCGTATGGCGTGGTCAAGGGCGACCGGGTGATCGTGGAGGCCAGCGTGTCCTGTGGCCACTGCTACTACTGCCGGACGGGCAACTACCGCCTGTGCGACTTCACCATAGGCTACGGCACGCGCACGTCTTCGGCGGTGCCCCCACACCTGTGGGGGGCCTATGGCCAGTACATGTACCTGGCCCCATACTCCGGAGTTCACAAGCTTTCGCCCAAGGTGCCCGCCGAGGTGGGGGTGCAGATCACCACCGTTACCGCCAACGGCATCCAGTGGGTGCGCCGGTTGGGTGGGGCCAGCGTGGGCGATGTAGTAGCTGTGGTCGGCGTCGGCCCGCAAGGGCTGAGCTCCGTGGCTGCGGCCAGGGAGGCGGGCGCCTCCCTCATCGTGGCCTTGGGCCTCACCGTGGACGAGGACCGCATGGCGCTGGCCAGGGAGATGGGCGCCCACTCTACCATCAACGTGGACGAGATGGACCCCGTGGCCGAGGTGAAGCGCCTCACCGGAGGGGCCATGGCGGACGTGGTGGTGGAGGTGTCCGGCTCTCCGAAGGGCGTCAACACCGCTATCAACCTGGCCCGGAAGCAGGGCACGGTGGTGCTGGCCGGGCTGACCGGCGTCGGCGTCTCCACTGGCATTCCCGTGGACACGCTCATCTTCAAGGAAATCCGGCTCCAGGGTGCCTTCAGCAAAGGCACCGAGTCCGTCCGCGCGGCTATCTCCCTGGTGGAGGCGGAGAAGTACCCTTTCCACAAGCTGGTGACCCACCGGTTCCCACTGAGCCGCGCCGAGGAGGCGCTCCGCTGCGTGGGCCGTGAGGTAGAGGGCGTCAACCCCATTAAGGTAGTGCTGGACCCGTGGGCGGACTAGACGGGCTACAGGCTTCGGACTACAGGCTACAGGTTTCCCTCTCCCTTGAGGAGAGGGTAGGGTGAGGGCAAGCCCCTGCGGTGGGCGTTGATGGAACGTGAATCCTCTTTGGGAGGGATGACATGAAGGTCTTAGGCATTGTGGGCAGCCCCCGGCCCCGGGGCAACACAGAGACGCTCCTGGAGGAGGCGCTGGCTTCGGCCAAGGAGGCCGGGGCCGAGGTGGAGATGCTCCGGCTAAGGGACAAGGAGCTGTCCTTCTGCGATGGCTGTGATACCTGCCGGGTGAACCGCCGCTGCCACATCAAGGACGATATGCAGGAGGTCCATGCCAAGGTGCTCGAGGCCGATGGCATCATCCTGGCCGCGCCGGTCTATTTCTGGGCGCTGTCTGCCCAGATGAAGCTGTTTATTGACCGCAGCTACTCCTTCGAGGCGGGCCACCAGCTCCGGGGCAAGGTGGGTGCGGGCATCGTGGTGGCCCGGAGGGCGGGTGCGGGCAATGCCATGCTGGAGTTCATGGAGTTCTTCAACACGCACCGCATGGTGTATGCCGGCGGCGCCCTGGCCTACGGGGACAAGCGGGGGGACGTCCGTAACGACGAGCGGGGTACGGGCGAGGCCAAGGCCCTGGGCCGGGTAGTGGTCCGCTATATCCAGAACACCAACCTGCGCCAGCCGCGAGCAGCGGCCACCGGCCCGTAGGGGCGCACGGCCTTGCGCCGTTGCGACTGGCACCACAAAGGATGAAAAGAGCAATCACCGCTCATGGTTCGACAGGCTCACCACGAGCGGTGTGGTTGCCCGCTCACCCTGAGTTTGTCGAAGGGCGAGCGGGCAATTCCCGTCGCAATGACAGTTGGGGGCGCCAGGCAGTTCAGAGCTTGAGCTTGACCGCGAACAGCTTGCGGAGCTTGGCCATCTTGGGTGCGATCTCCGTCCGGCAGTAGCCCTGATCGGGGTTACGGCGGTAGTAGCCCTGGTGGTAGTCCTCAGCGGGGTAGAAGGATCGGAACGGCACCACCTGGGTGACAATGGGCCGTTCACGGGGGCTGGCCGCCTGAAGCTCCGCGATCATCCCTTCCGCCGTGGCCTTCTGCTCCGGGCTGTGGTAGAAGATCGCCGAGCGGTACTGGGTGCCCACGTCAATCCCCTGGCGGTTGAGGGTGGTGGGGTCGTGGACCGAGAAGAAGACCTCCAGGAGCTGTCTGTAGGAGATGACCTGGGGGTCGAAGGTGACTTGGACCGACTCGGCGTGGCCGGTCTTGCCCGTGCACACCTGTTCGTAGGTGGGACGGGCTACCTTGCCGCCGCAGTATCCTGAGACCACCCGCTCGACGCCACGTAGCTGCTCGAAGACGGCCTCGATGCACCAGAAACAGCCGCCGGCGAGCGTGGCGATTTCGCTCTTATTTTGCATGTCTAGGCTACCAAACTCTCAGGCTTGGACGGACGCAATCTCACAAGCCTGTCTACACATTGTAAACGCTAACGCACTAGCGAAACCATTCCCGTCCAAACGGTCGCTCGACGTCTCCGACGCGCTCCTCGATCTCGACTACAGTAGAAGAGGTGTAGGCGAGAGCAATCTCCGCGTCTTTCTCGCCAACCTGCAGCTTTCCGCCGGCCCGGTGGAAATTGCCGTCAATGGTGAAGACAGTGGTCCCAGCTAAATCGGCAAAACGCATGTAGTCTGGCAGACTCATGCCCAGAGCGAGGAACAGGGTTGTTCGTTGTATCTTCGCGAATGCATCGTAGATTTTGGTACTCGGTTTCATGTCACGCCCAAATTGGTCGGCCATCACGAATGCCTTCACGAAAGGATCGTGGGGGTCACCGACAATACCTCGTTGAACACGGTTGAGAACTAAAGTCAGGCCAGCAGCGGCATTGTCCAGCGCTTTCTGGTAGTCCCCACGCGCATATTCTGCCTCTGCTTGGAGAAGGTACTGTTTGGCACTGGTGTTGCGTACCAAATCAGCCATGCTGAGGCAGTCGAAATCAATGCCCCATACTTGCTGCACCACGCTCTGAAGGAAACCCTTTGTAAATGCACGACAGTCACCCACATCTGTTTCGTTTGGATACTTTGCCTTGTGCTGTGCATCGTTACGGATCGAGTGAACGTATTGTAGGTTTGTTCGATCCGGAAGCGTCCCAAGACTATTAGCCTGAAGTAATCGGTCGGCCTGATCTATCAGCGGTTGGAACGCGTCCGCTGGTGGTTTTGTGGTCTCTAGACCAGCTACAACGGTCTTTAGCATGGTTTCGCTGGATAGGTCGAAACCGATGATAGAGATGATCCTGGACACCGGGCTGTGGACGGAATTCGATTGGACGACTGCGTGGTGGAAAAGCCGCTTCGTGAGAACTAGCTTTCGTTGCGTGATCGTGTCTGTGGGCAACGCCATGATCTCGTCTCCCAATAACAGAGCCAATTCTACATTCGGCAACACTGCGTACAATTATGCACGCCGTTGGAGTGGCGCTAGCGGATGGTCCGCACCTCGGCTACGTTGAGGCGCTTCCACGTTCTGTCGGTAGTAAGCGCAGCCACGCCCAGCCGGCGGGCCAGGCTGAGGCAGCTCCGGTCGCCCAGGGACAAGCCCACGCCCTTGGTGAGTGGATAGAGTAGGCCCGCTTCGTATGCCTGCTCTTGGTCAAAGGGGAGCACCTCTAGTCGAAGCGCTTGGATGGCTTCCCTGATCTCTTCCTCGGGGGCACCGGCGCCAGCCAGCTTGGCCACGACCTCGCTCAGGTTCACCGCACTTATCACGGTGTCGGGCAAGGCTCTGGCCACCAGGTCTGCACCAGGTTCCCTGTTAAGCAGGGCCAGCAGTGCCGAGGCATCCAGCACGGCATCAGCCACGGGCCGCCTCCTCTCGGCGCTCTTGCAGCAGCTCGTCGGACAACAGGCGACCTTCCGGGACGTAACGCCGCACTATCGCCTGGGCGCGCTCGATTGCCCGCCGCAATGTCATCAAGCGGAGCTCCCCGTCATCCAGGACGAGAATGAGATCATCTCCGGGCTTTAGGCCCAGTGCCCTGCGGTACTCCGCAGGTATCACTATCCTGCCACCAGGGCCCAGTCTTGTCTTTTCAGAGACCATATGCCATCTCCAAGCCATTCTACCATATGTCCGGCAGAGCGGCTCGTGTCAGGGCTTAGCCATAGCTACGGCTAGCCGCCGTGACCGTCCCCGACTCCACGCGGTACACGCTGGCTTGGGCCAGCAGCCCGGGGGAGACGAGGTCCAGGTCCGTGGTAGTGAGCAGCGCCTGCTGGTAGCCGGAGATCGCCTCGATGACATGGTCCCGCCGGTGCTGGTCAAGCTCAGCGAACACGTCGTCCAGCAGCACCAGGGGGTGCTCCCCCGTGCGAGCGCCCTGGAGCCGCACCTCGGCCAAACGCATCGAGAGGGCAATGGTCCGCCTCTGGCCGCGAGAGCCATATACTCCCACATCTACACCCCCCAGCGTAAAGAGCAAATCGTCCCGGTGAGGCCCCACGTGGCTGGAGCCGGCCTCGATCTCGCGGGGCAGGCTGTCTCGCAAGGCCACCCGAAAGCGCTCTTCCAGAGTGCTTGGGTCAGCGGGTAGACCGCCGGGTACGCTGGGGCAGTAGGTCAGCACCAGGCTGTCCTGTCCCCGGCTGAGGGTGCGGTGGGTTGGCTCCATATGCTCCTGTAGCTTGGCCAGGAAGCCCGACCGCTGGGCGGTGATGGCCGCGCCGTGAGTGGCCAACTCCTCATTCCAAAAAGCCAGCTCCTGGGTCCGAGCCAGGCCTTGGGAGAGCCGGCGCAAGAGGTGGTTGCGCTGGGCCAGGACCCGCTGGTAGCGCTGGAGGTGGCGCATGTATTGCCTATCGAGCTGGCACAGGGCGATGTCCAGGAACCGGCGACGTGACGAGGGCGCGCCGCCCACGAGCTCCACGTCATGGGTCGAGAAGAGCACCGCCCTGACCTGGCCTACTACCTGGCTGGCTGTTTGGGGCAGGCCGTCCAGCTTGAATCGCTTCTCCACGGGGAAGGCGTCCCCACTGGCCTGAGTTGGCAGGGAGCTGAGTGCCCGCAGGGCCACTTCGATTCTGACCGGCGCCAGGCCCCGCTCCACATCGGCCACTACGCGGGCCACCGGCAGGGGCTCGTCCAGGGCCGACCAGTTGATCAGCTCGCGTTCCGCGTCCACCCGAGGCGAACGGGTGGTGGCCAGCAGGATGATTGCTTCCAGCAAGTTGGACTTGCCCTGGGCATTGTCCCCGTGGAATACCACCAGGCCGGGGGGCAAGTGGAGGTCCAACTTTTGGAAGTTGCGGAAGAAGGAGAGGCTAACGTGGGTCAGGCGCAACGCGCTTCGTTCTCACAGGCAGACGCCGCGATTCTGTCGTTCCTATGAAAAAGCCCCCGTTTTTCATCCGGCGTGGTGGCCGGACCAGCGGCCATGCACAGTTGCGAGTCCCGCCCAGGCGGGACTCGCAACGACAAGACGTATCCCTACGGTGGACTTGCAGCGACAGGTAACGCCCCTGCGGGTCATGGGACGGAGTCTAGTAGGGACGTATCCACACTTACATCTCAAGAAGTAGGTCCTTGATCCTGTCCCTGAGGTTGCGGGCGGCCAGCAAGCGGTAGTACGAGTCGCGCTTGCGGTCCTCGGACGCATCGCTCTTGGCGACTGCATTGTAGGCGTTGAACAGGGCCTCCTCCTGCTCCATGAGCCCCTTATGTACCAGGTTGGGGTCGCGGCCGGACCGGCTAGCCCACCAGAACTGACAGCTATGTTCGGCCCGGTCCAGCATGGCTCTGGCGATGCGGGCATAGTGCAGACTCCGGCCGCTACGGTCCCACTGCTGGGCGCGATGGACCATGTCAATGCATAGGTTTAGGTGCTCCCACAGCAGCCGGTGGATGGAGTTACCCGGGTCGTTCCACAGTGGGTAGGGGTTGCCCGCCCCCAGGTCTTGCTCAGATGTGCTCCAGGAGGCGGGACGAGGCTCGACGGCCCTGCCCGCTGGGAAGAGGTCCAGCAGCTCGCTGACCTTGACCATGCGGACCTGCTCGGACACCTCCGTGGAGGTGAGGAGCCCCCGGTGCTGCTCGGCGAGCGCCTTTCCCGCGCGTGGCCCCGAGGCCGCACCGACGGTGGCGGCAGCCTGGACGGTGGCGGTGGCCGGCTCAAGCTCTTCGTAGACGCCGGCCAGGAAGACCCTATCCCAGCCTTCGATGTGGTGGCCGTAGGTCTCGGCATCCATGGCCGTGACCACGTAGATGTCCTGTCGTTTTCCCTGTAGCTGGGTCAAGTGCTCCAGGAACGACTTGGCGTCCACGGCCTGGAAGCTGATCTTGTTGCTCAGAATGTCGTCCCGGAAGATGACCGACAGGGGCTGGCCCTCGGCGTCCACGTGGTGCACCACGTCCAGCGGCCAGTCCACGGGGCAAGACACCCCGGCGAGGATAAGCCACCGGTAGCCGGCATCGGCGATGGGATCTTTCAGCGCTGAGCTGTAGCACAGCTCCGGTGGGAAGAAGCCCTGGGGAGCATAGGCTGGCCCCAGGAGCTGGCGGTTGGCGCGGAAGTTGTGTTGTATCTGCCGACGAGTCTCGTCTTGGGGCAGCAGGGGCAGGATGGGATGGTACTTGCCGCTGCCGGTGAACTCGATCTGCCCCTTCTCGGCCAGCTCCCGCAGCCCCTGGATCACGTCGCCGTAGCCATGCTGGTGCAACATCTCGGTAAGGACGCCGTTGATGTTCACCGTCAGGCGCGCATGAGGATACGCCCGCAGCACCTTGAGCAGCGGGTAGTACGACTCCTGGCACACCTTCTCCAGGATGGGATGGAACTGGGTCGGCGGCTGATAGAAATGTAGGAGCTGCGCCCAATATATCATGGTCGGGCCCCCCTCCCCTCAAACACTATCCGAGAACGATATTATCACATTGCTGGCAACGGCAACGTGGATGTAGTCTCCAGGGCAGACGTGCCTGGGCGAGCAAGCCACAGAATCGTCCATGCGCGGTTGCGGTCGGCACCACAGGGAATGAAAACTGGGTTGGCCACATACATCGTAGGGGCCCCGACATGTCGGGGTGCCCGCCCCCGCGCCCCGCCGGGGATCCCGACGAGTCGGGACGACGCGTCGGGATCCCCTACGGGGTATTTTAAGAGCAATCCGTCATGGCGGTTGCGACCGGCACCACAAAGCATGAAAATAGCGCGGGGGCTCGACCTCTCTCCCTGCCTCTCCCCGACGCGGGGATCCCGACTTGTCGGGGCCCCTTCCCGCTTCGGGAAGGGGCCAGGGGTCAGGGCAGACGCGCCTGGGCGAACAGGCCACTGAATGCACAGCCTTGGTCATGAGGGTGCGCGGCGAGCTGAGCTACCCCTGGCTACGGTAGTATGCCAGCAGCGAGGCTACGGTCTGCCAGCCTCCCGCGGAGTCCTTGGCGCCATCCAGCACCTGCCATGCCTCCTGGGCCACCGGAAGTGGCAGCCCCAGGGACTTGGCCTCTTCCAGCAGGAGCCGGAGGTCCTTGTGGTAGGTGACGCGCTTGCGCCCGTAGTCCGCTGGGCTGTGCGCGGACTGCTGGACGTGGCGGACGAAGTTGCCCGAGGCAACGCCCGTCTGGCCCAGCACCTGGTAAATGGCCTCCCGAGGCACGCCCGCACTGTCTGCCCAGGCCAGCACCTCCAACGTGGCCAGCAGGGCCAGGCAGCCCACCATGTTGTTGGCCAACTTGACCTTCTTGGCCGTGCCCACCTCGCCGACCCGGACAATTCTCTTGCCCAGTGCCTGAAGCACTGGAGTACACCGGTCCACCAACGGCCCCGGCCCTCCAGCCACGATGAGCAGGTCGCCCCGGGCGGCCACGTCGGGTGTGCCGCTGACGGGGGCGTCCAGCACCTCGACGCCCTGGCGGGCGAGGGCCTGCTGCACCTCGACAACCGTGGCGGGGGCGACCGTGCTCATCTCGATAAGGACGCTGCCCCGCCGGATGGTCTCGGCGATGCCGCCGCTGCCCAGGACAGCCTGGCGCACGTCCGCCGAGTCGAAGAGCATAGTGACCACGAACTCGGCCTGGGCTGCCGCTTGGCCCGCCGAGTCGCAGGGCGTGGCCCCCAGGGGCCGGAGGGTCTCCATCGGCTCGCGCCGGATATCGTAGACGAACAGCTTGTGCCCGGCGCGGCACAGGTTGCAGGCCATGGGCAGGCCCATAGCGCCCAGACCGACGAATCCGATGTTCATGGCGTTCTCCCTGGTTACACAACTCCCCTTCCCTCTTCGGGGAGGGGCTAGGGGGTAAGTCGGACCCCTGGCCCTTTTTCCGGGTAATCCTTCATGTCCCGATTATCGTGACACCACCGATGATGAAAGCAACCCCCTCTCTCCCCTGGCGGGAGAGAGCGAGAGTGAGGGGGAGGCTGGACGTGGCCAAGGGCTTGCCTCACCCTCACCTTAATCCTCTCCCGTCGAGGGAGAGGGGGACTCGGCGCCATCCTATTTTCGTAACAGTGACAGGCAAAAGCGCCGGCCCTCGGGACCCACCCTCTCAAGGGCTGTCCTGGAGGTGCATCGGTCATGGGACAAGCTGCCCGATACCGTGTTCTTGGACCATGCCAAGGGCGAACTTGTCCGCCTTGGTCTGCTTCCACCTCGTGTTGCGGCCAGCCTGGTGGTCCAAATAGTGGCTGAACTCGTGGAGGAAGCCACCGGCAATGAGCTGTTCGGCGCTGCCGAACTGCACCAACTGTAGCCTCTGGGACCAGTACTGGTAGGCGCCACGCCGGTAGCGGTCGGTGTACTCGCCGGTGGCGAAGCGCACACAGCACGGGTAGGAGTTGGCGGGGTTGACCCGCACCCGGATCAGGCGATAGCCCAGGTAGTAGGTCCCCGTCCAGTTCTGGGCACCACGGGCATGCTTGACCTCGACGCGCAGGCGCGAGGTGTCGTAGCCGCGCACTAGCTCTTCGAGCAAAGGCTCGGGGCTGAATTGTGTCTTGTTATCTATTTCCATGTGACGGACTGGGTATTGGGAAAGGACGCGCGTCGGCTGCCATTATAGGGCCAAGGGCGACGCCGCAGTTGGGAGTCAGCTACTGCTGTAGAGCATCGAACCGGAAAGGCCGGGGCGAGGGTGGTCCCTGGTGAGCTTATCGAGTACGCCTCCAATGGAGGAGACGCTCTACCCGGGGGACTTCCTGGGCTCCGGCACGGTGGCCAATGGCTGTGGAGTGGACCACGGCCGCTGGCTCAGTCCGGGCGATCTCATCGAGCTCGAGGTGGAGGGCATCGGGGTGCTGCGCAACCGCGTCAGCCTCAAGCCCGAGGTCCGGCGCAGCCTGCGGCTACGGCTGAAGCAGTAGCGGCAGAACGCGCAGTAGACTCGGTAGGGTGGGTGTAGCGTAGCAGAACCCACCATCGGTCATCTGCGGTGGGTTCCGTCTTACTTCACCCACCCTACGACTGCGGGCATATACTAAGCAGTGCGTAAGTAGATGGACGCATCAGGCGGCGACAAAACGCAGATGCGGGTCGAGGAAGAAGCCCCGTATCAAGTGGGGGAGCTTCTGCAGCCGGTG
>Ga0080064_1002469_pt1 | contig 31272 bp, 27 predicted proteins | sample Subgrocontami54m_FD_69260 | JGI IMG/M metagenome (GOLD analysis project Ga0080064, IMG submission 69260) | Subsurface groundwater microbial communities from S. Glens Falls, New York, USA - GMW46 contaminated, 5.4 m (SPADES assembly) (version 2) ...
ACCCACCCCCCCGCGCGCGGCGCGGGGGGGCGGGGGGTGGCACCCCCCCCCGCCGCAAGATTGAGGCCCATGAAGGTATCGCCTGGCTGCATCAGCGCGAAGAAAACTTCAGCGTTGGCCGACGCGCCGGAATGCGGCTGCACATTGGCAAAGGCGCAGCCGAACAGCTTGGTGACGCGGTCGATCGCCAACTGCTCGGCGACATCGACGAATTGGCAACCGCCGTAGTAACGCTTCCCCGGCAAGCCCTCGGCATATTTATTGGTGAGCACCGAGCCCTGCGCCTCCAGCACGGCGCGGCTGACGATGTTCTCCGACGCGATCAGCTCGATCTCGTCGCGCTGCCGGCCGAGTTCAGAGCGGACCGTGGCGGCAAGCTCGGGGTCGGTCTGCGCTAATGAGGCAGTGAAAAAGCCGTCTTCCCTTGCGGAAGATACGGGCTTGTCGCTCAACGGCATTAAATTCTCCTGCGCACCCAAGGGCTTGAAAAGCGGGAATAGCGGCGGGTGTTCCTTCAAGTCCGGATTTTGGATAGGAGCTGCCGATTAGCATATTGGCCGCGACACGCCAAGCTTTAGCAGAGCGGCGGAGCCCTGCATCAACATCTAGTCTGGCAGGCGAATTACCTCAACCGGGCTTGGTCGCGGCAGCGGTGCAACTCAACGGGTCAGCGTCCCGGAGCCTTCGCTGGTGTTATCGTTGTGATACCAGCCGACGGATTTTCCGTCCCGTGAGAATTTCAGGCTGATGTCGTCGGGAATGTAGCCGGGCCTGGCGTTGATCGGCTGAGTTTTTCCTTGATAGGTCAGATCCGCTGTCTGCTTCACGACGAAGCCCAGTTCGTTGACGAGCTGTCCGTCCTCGAAGATCAGCACCTTTCCAGTGTTCAGATCCGGATTCAATGTCATCCGGTAGACACGCGTGGCTCGCGCCTCGCCGCCGATAATGCGGCGCTTGACTTCGCCTTGGTACGTGCCAGCGAGTTGAGAAGCGTTCTGCGCAACGGCAACACTGCGTTCATTTTGCGCAGACGCCGGTTCAACGACGAAAAAGCCCGCTGCAGCGGCAAGCGCTACGATAAGACCCCGTATTGGCCAAGACATGCGTACGCTCCCCCCATGAACGCAATTTTAGAGAGTACCACGTGAAGCCCGCAAGACAACGACGGCTTCAAATAAAAAAAACCCCGGCCGAAGCCGGGGTTGAAGTTCGCCCATACGACGCCGGTTACAGACGGTAGAGGATCTGATCGGTCCAGAACCGCTCGAGCCGGTGAAGCGACTTGTTAAGCGTGGAAAACTCATCGGTGCTGATGCCGCCGACCTGCTCCACCGTGCGCACGTGCTTCTGGTAGAGCGTATCGACGATGTTGCGGACCTCTTGGCCCTTGTCGGTGAGCTTGATGCGCACCGAACGGCGGTCAACGCGCGAGCGCTGATGATCGAGGAAGCCCATCTCCACGAGCTTCTTCAGATTGTAGGAAACGTTTGAGCCGAGGTAATAGCCGCGCGTGCGCAGCTCCCCTGCGGTGAGTTCCTTGTCGCCGACGTTGTACAGCAGCAGCGCCTGCACGGAATTAATGTCAGCGCGGCCACGCCGGTCGAACTCGTCCTTGATGACGTCGAGCAAACGCCGATGCAGCCGCTCGACGAGCGTCAAGGCTTCGAGATAGAGCGGCTGGATGTGGTCGAGCCTTGCTTCGTGTTCAGCCGGCTCTACCGTCTTCGCAACGGCTTTCATGTGACGCCTTCCTGTTTTTTTTCTCGCGAGGCCCTGTTCCCCGCGCATAGGAGGCAACCTACCGGCGCTGGTCTAAGATCAGCTTAAATAACACAATAAAGAGAAAGTTTATTTGCAACGGTGAATGCTTGATTGAACCTTCAATTGCGCGGTTTTTCGTTACGCTTCGTTCACCTTGAGAAATCCTTTCACCCCGCAAAACCCACATTACGGAGGCAGCTCCTGCGCCGCCTGCCACGCGAGCCACAGATAGATGGTAAGCGAGGCAAATTCCGCGGGCATGACGAACATTCCACTGCCGAAAACTTGCGGGAAAAGAATAACCACCGCGATCATGGAAATAGCGGCTGTGAGCCACACCACCGCGCCCCAGGCCGCTGCGAGCCAAAGACCCACCGCCGCCACGAGATCGATCACCGCGAAAAACACGGTCGCGGCTTGCCACGGCAAAGGCTCCGTCTCGAACCTGCCGTCCGGCCCATCGCCGATGCCGCAGACCATCGCCCAGTGATAAAGACCCTTGCTCAGCGACAGAACAGCCATGATACGGAGAAAAAACGCGAGCCGGTCGGCCCAGCGTATCGCCGCGGCTTCATTCTCATCGGCATGAACCGGTTCGAGGCTGCGGCCCTGATCGGTGATTACGGGGTCGGTCATGAGGAGACCATAAGCGGAATCGGGCCGCGGCGCACGTCCGCCCTCCCCTGGCTGTCCCGGGCCGGAACGGATAAAAGGAAAGCCTGTGGAGGATGCCCATGGCCATCAAATTCGGCCGCCCCCTTGAGGCGCGCACGCGGTTTGTCCCAATCGAAGCGGAAGCGCCCGCAGAGGACGCAACGCGTCTCGATCTGCCGAGCCGTCCCCGGCGCAACCGCCGCGCGGAATGGGCGCGGCGGCTGGTGCGCGAAACCGTGCTGACGACCGATGACCTGATCTGGCCGCTGTTCCTCACCGACGGAAAGGACGCGCGCGTTCCCATTGCTTCCATGCCGGGCGTCGAGCGGCTGTCGGTCGATCAAGCCGTGCGCGCGGCGGAACGCGCGGCCAAGCTCGCGATCCCCTGCATCGCGCTTTTCCCGCATACCGATCCCGCGCTGCGCGATCCGCACGGCTCGGAGGCGCTCAATCCCGACAATCTCGTCTGCCGCGCCATCCGCGCGATCAAGAAAGAAGTGCCAGAGGTCGGCGTGCTGTGCGACGTGGCGCTCGATCCTTTCACCAGTCATGGTCACGACGGCCTGCTGCGCGACGGCGTCATTCTCAACGACGAGACCGTCGCCGTGCTGGCGAAGCAGGCGCTGGTGCAGGCGCAAGCCGGCTGCGACATCATCGCGCCGTCCGACATGATGGACGGGCGCGTCGGCGCCATCCGCGGCGCGCTCGACAAGGCCGGATATTTCGACGTGCAGATCATGGCCTATTCGGCGAAATATGCGTCCGCCTTCTACGGGCCGTTCCGCGACGCCATCGGCTCGAGCGCAACGCTGACCGGCGACAAGCGCACTTATCAGATGGACCCGGCGAATTCCGATGAAGCGCTGCGCGAGGCCGAACTCGACATCGCCGAAGGCGCCGACATGCTCATGGTCAAACCCGGCCTGCCCTATCTCGACATTCTCCGGCGCATCAAGGATGCCTTCGGCATGCCGACTTTCGCCTATCAGGTGTCAGGCGAGTATTCGATGATCGTCGCGGCGGCGCAGAACGGCTGGGTCGACGGCGACAAGGCGATGATGGAAAGCCTGATCGCGTTCAAGCGCGCGGGCGCCGACGGCGTGCTCACCTATTTCGCGCCGCAGGTTGCGGAGAAGTTGAAGAAGTGAATTCCTCACCGACGCAACCCATTTAACGGCAGTACCCCGACCTTGTCTGCCGCCGCCCAAAGGGCCAAACTAAAGTGAGCGGTCTTCGCCAAAATAAAAGCCAGAGGGGGAAAACGAATGAAAGCGCCATTGATCCCAACAATCTTCGCGGTAGCAGCAGCATGCGTCGCGCTGGCAGCGCCTGCATCCGCGGCCGAGGAAAAAGTTTCCTTCGAAGGCAAAACCATCAAGATAATCGTCCCGACGACCACTGGCGGCAGCACCGATCTGGCGGCGCGCCTGTTTGCAAAATTCTTCGGTAAACACCTGCCTGGAAACCCGACGGTGGTGACCAACAACTTGCCGGGCGGCCACGGCATAACCGCGTTGAACTTCCTCGTTCAACAGACGAAGCCCGACGGCCTGTCGATAACCCTATCGTCGAACAGTCAGGTCGATCCAATCGTCTATCGGACGCCGCAATCTCACTACGACCCGGCCAAGCTTGAGATCATCGGCGGTTTCGGGTTCGGCGACAACGTCATGATCATCAGGGCCGATGCTCTCCCGCGACTCCTGGACAAGAGCAACCCGCCCGTCGCCATGGGCTCCGTCTCCGGCGCACCGCGGTCCGGCATGCGGATGACCATTTGGGGCACCGAATTTCTCGGATGGAACACGAAATGGGTCACCGGCTATCCAGGCAGCCCCGATCTCGTACTCGCGCTCGAGCGCGGTGAGATCGACATGACGTCGTTCCCCCGGTTTTATGTCGCCAACAAGCTGACCGACACGAGCAAATACAAGATCATTTACCTGGACGGCTTGAACAAAAACGCGCGGCCTTCGGGCCGCAAAGACGCCGACACCGCACCCTTGTTCACCGACGCCATGGCCGGAAAGATCAAGGACCCCAAAATCAAAGGCGCATACGACTATTGGCGCGCCAGCACGTTGTTCAAATGGCTCGCGCTGCCGCCTAATACACCCGCAGCCATTCGCGATACGTATCGCGTGGCCTTCGAAAAGATGACGACCGATCCGGAATTCAAAGCTGACGCGGAACGAGCGATCGAAGGCTATTCGGTCATCTCGCCGCAGGACACGGTTAAAATGATTAGTGACCTCGCGGCAACTTCCGATGAGGCGATGGAAACCATGGATGCGCTGATGCGCAAGCAAGGTTTGAGCATCCCAACAGCGAAGGAAGGGGCTAAGGAGTGATGCGGTCGCCCGCGGTCCACTCGCTGGGCACCGTCAGATTCCTAATCCCGGCATAGGTAACAATGACCCGTAAAACGGGCGGTCCCGATTTAGTGGCGTTTGTGCTCTCATGCCGGCGTCTCGGCAGAAAAGCTTGACGCCCGATGGGCTGCGAACCTATGGGTCGCGGGAGGAAGCGATGATCTTTGCGATCCGGCTCGTTTCGATGCAGTGCGAGGTGCTTGATGGGTGAATTCGCAGTCGGCCAATCGGTCCCCCGCTTCGAGGACCCGCGCCTGGTCAGGGGCGGCGGCCGCTATGTGGCGGACATGGCGCTGCCGCGCATGCTGCATGGCTATGTGCTGCGCTCCCCGCATGCCCACGCGAAAATCCGCTCCATCGACACAACCGCGGCAAAGGCCGCGCCCGGTGTCGTCGCGGTTCTGACCGGCGCGGACTGGCAGGCTTCCGGCTTTGGCGACCTCCCCCGCGCGCACCAGCGCAAGCGCGCCGACGGCTCGCCGATGTATCGCCCGCCCTATCCGGCGCTGATGACGGACCGCGTGCGCTGGGCCGGGGATTACGTCGCCTTTATCGTCGCAGAAACTTATCCCCAGGCGGCGGATGCGGCGGAACTGATCGAGGTCGATTACGAGCCGCTGCCGGCCATCGTCGGCACCGCCGATGCGCCGCTGCCGGGCGCGCCAAGGGTGTGGGACGATTGCGAGAACAATATCTGCTTCGTGTTTCGCGTGGGCGACAAGGCGGCGACAGAGGCGGCTTTCGCCAAGGCCGATCACGTCGTCAAGCATCACTTCGTCATCAATCGGGTCACCGCTGCGCCCATGGAGCCGCGCGGCGCCATCGGCGACTACAATCCGGCCGAGGATCACTACACCTGCTACACGACGCTGCAGCGCGCGCATGTCTATCGTTCGGAGCTTGCCGAGGAAGTGCTGCGGGTTCCCGAAAGCAAGGTGCGCGTCATTGCCGGCGACATCGGCGGCAGTTTTGGCATGAAGTCGGCGATCTTCCCGGAAGTGGCGCTGGTGCTGTTCGCCTCCAAGGTGACCGGACGGCCGGTGAAATGGGTCAGCACCCGCTCGGAAGCCTTCCTGAGCGACGCGCAGGGACGCGACAACGTCACCGACGCCGAACTGGCGCTCGACAAGAACGGCACCTTCCTTGGATTGCGGGTGAAGACCATCGCCAATCTCGGCGCGTATCTCCAATCTTCCGCCGATGCTTTTCCCGGCAACCTCGGCACGCTCGCGGGCGTCTATAAAACGCCCGCCATCCATGCGGATGTGACGGCGGTTTTCACCAACACGCACCCCACCCGGCCCTATCGCGGCAACGGACGCCCCGAAGCGGCGTATGTGCTCGAACGGCTGGTCGATCTCGCCGCCGATCAATTGAAGATCGATCCGGTGGAATTGCGCCGCCGCAACACCATTCCACCCGAGGCCATGCCGTACAAGACCGGCCTGACTTTCACTTATGACAGTGGCGAATTCGAAAAGAACATGGACATGGCGCTGAAGCTTGCCGACGCACCCGGCTTCGACAAGCGCCGCGCGGAATCGCGCAAGCGCGGCAAGCTGCGGGGCCTCGGCATTTCCAACACCATCGAACGCGCCGCCGGTGCCGGCGTCGAAGGCGCGGAAATCCGCTTCGACCGCGGTGGCACGGTGACTTTATTCTCGGGCTCGGTGACTCAAGGCCAAGGACACGAAACGATCTTCAAGCAGCTCGTCTGCGACAAGCTCGGGCTCAATCCCGATGACGTTTATTATGTGCAGGGCGATACCGACAAGGTTTTCTACGGCGCGGGCACGGGCGGCTCGCGTTCCGCCACCATCGGCGGCTCGGCCTTCAACGAGGCCGCCGACCGCATCCTGGAAAAGGCCACGAAAATCGCCGCGCATCTCTTCAAGGTCGATGCCGCGGAGGTGAAATTCTCCGACGGCATCTTTTCCAACACCAAAACCAACCAGACCCTGAGCATGAAGGAACTGGCGCAGGAAGCGGGCGAACCGAAAACATTGCCCAAGGATTTCGAGGCGGGCCTGATCGCCACTTCGGTCTTCCGCGTCGATGTCGCGAATTATCCCAATGGCTGCCATGTCTGCGAAGTCGAGGTCGATCCCGAAACCGGCGTGGTCGATATCACGCGCTACAGCGTGGTGGACGACGTCGGCACGGTCATGAATCCCATGCTGCTAAAGGGCCAGATCGCGGGCGGCGTCGCCCAGGGCGCGGGGCAGATCCTCATGGAGAATATTCACTTCTCTCCCGAGGGACAGCTCGTCAGCGGCTCCTTCATGGATTACGCCATGCCGCGCGCGACGGATCTGAGCGCCATCGAGGTCAAAAGCAATCCGGTGCCGACCAAGACCAATCCGCTCGGCGTCAAAGGCGCGGGCGAGGCCGGCAGCGTCGGCGCCATGCCCGCCGTTTCCAACGCGGTGGCGGATGCGTTGTCGGGGCTTGGCATTCGGCATGTTGAAATGCCGATCACGCCGGAGCGGGTCTGGCGGGCGATCAAGGAACGCGCGGCGAACTAAGTCAGCGGCGCACTATTACTCACTATACCTGCGCGTACGCCGGCATAGCTATGCCGCCTCTTGCGCGGTGCGGTTTGGCGTTCCATCTTTCGCCTCTCGGCAAAGGGCGATTCATGTCCACCACCGGCCCCAGCGGCTTCTACAGCTCCTCTAACAAGCCGCACGCTTATGATCCCGTCACCAACCCCGAGTTGTTCGAGGGAGTGCTGGCGCGGCGGGTGATCGCCTTTTTCATCGACATGATCATCATCGCCATTCCGGTCATGTTGGCGGGGGCGTTTATTTGGATCTTGGGGCTGATTACCTTCGGCTTTGGGTGGTTCCTGTTCTGGCTGTGGTGGCCTGCGGCGGTCATCTGGACCCTGATCTATCATGGCGTCACGCTTGGCAGCCCCGCCTCCGCTACCATCGGGATGCGCGTGATGGACCTTCAGATGCGCTCCTGGCACGGCGCGCCGGCCTATTTCCTGTTGGGCGTAGCCCATACCGCTGTCTTCTATCTCTTCTGGGTCGGACTTCCCCTGTTGGCGCCGTTTATTCTGCTCGCGGGCTTCTTCAACGAGCGACGCCGGCTGCCGCACGATTACCTGCTTGGTATTGTCATCATTAATCGGCCGGCTGGCGCCCAGCTCGCGGCGGGTAACCAGTCTACAAGTTAGCCGCTCGCGGGCCTTTGACGGGACCTTTATGGCGGGCGATGCTTAAGTAGAGTTGGGGATTCCGGCAACGAAGGCTTGGCCCGGTGACCAGACACTCACGCGATACGCCGCAGTTCTACCTGACCGCTCCTTCTCCTTGCCCCTACCTGCCGGGCCAGGAGGAAAGAAAGGTCTTTACGCATCTCGTGGGCGAGCGGGCGGGTGAGCTCAACGACCTGCTGACGCATGGCGGTTTCCGCCGCAGTCAATCGATTGCCTATCGGCCGGCCTGTGACTCCTGCCGGGCCTGCGTGTCGGTGCGGGTCATTGCGGATGAATTCCGGCCTTCGCGCAACATGCGCAAAGTCATGAGCCGTAACGCCAACATTGTCAGCGATATGCGGCCGCTGCTGCCGACCTCGGAGCAATATTCGGTGTTCCGCTCTTATCTCGATTCACGCCACCACAACGGCGGCATGGCAGACATGACCGTTCTCGACTACGCGATGATGATCGAGGACAGCCATGTGCAGACGCGATTGGTGGAATACCGCAGGCGCGGGCCGGACAGCGGCATCACCGGCCGCGGCGCGGGGGAGCTTTTAGCCGTTACGCTCGTCGATGTGCTGAGCGATGGCCTTTCCATGGTCTATTCTTTTTTCGACCCTGACCATGCGGCGCGCTCGCTCGGGACCTTCATGATCCTCGATCACATCGCCCGCGCCCAGCGCATGAACCTGGATTACGTCTATCTTGGTTATTGGGTCCGCAATTCAAAGAAGATGGATTACAAGGGCCGCTTCCTGCCGCAAGAGCGGCTGATGCCTGAAGGCTGGCGGCGGGCCGAGAGCTGACGCCAAGGCCAGCTTTATGTGATCGTCAAATCATACAACAGCTTGATATTGAGCCCAATGACCGTGATTGCCGTAGCCGCGGCGAGCACCGTGACCCATCGCGGCGCCACGAGTTCTTCCATCTTGCGCCGGTCTGCCGTGAACATGACCAGCGGCACGACGGCGAATGGCAATTGCAGGCTCAGCACGACTTGACTGAGGATCAGGAGCTTCGCGGTTCCGGCCTCGCCGTACCAGATCGTCACGCCCGCCGCCGGCACGATGGCAATCGCCCGCGTAATCAGCCGCCGCGCCCAGGGCGGCAGACGGATGTCGAGAAAGCCCTCCATCACGATCTGGCCGGAGAGCGTGGCCGTCACTGTCGAGTTCAATCCGCAGCACAACAAGGCGATGGCGAATAGCGTCGGCGCCGCCGCGGAGCCGAGCAGCGGCGCGATCAGCGCATGAACCTCCCCAAGCTCGGCAACATCAACCTTCCCGATCTTATTGAAGGTCGCGGCGGCGAGGATGAGTATCGAAGCATTGATCAGCAGCGCGAACATCAGCGCAATCGTGGAATCGAGGGTCGCGAGCTTGATGGCTTCGCGCTTTTCCTCGACACTCGAGCCAAATCGCCGCGTCTGCACCACGCCCGAGTGTAGATAGAGATTGTGCGGCATAACCGTCGCGCCGAGGATGCCGAGCGCGAGATAGAGCATTTCCGGATTTCTGACGATCTCCGTCGTCGGCGCGAAACCGCGGATCACCGCGCCCCATTCCGGATCGGCGAGCCCAATCTGTATGGCAAAACACACCGTAATGACGCCCAGCATGGTAACGATGAAGGCTTCGATCCAGCGAAACCCGAGATTTTGCATCCAGAGAATGAGAAATACATCGAGCGCAGTCAGAATCACGCCGATCTCGAGCGGAACGCCAAACAAGAGATTGAGGCCAATTGCGGTGCCAATCACTTCCGCCAGATCGGTTGAGCAGATCGCAATCTCCGCCAGCACCCAAAGCGGCCAGGACACGAAGCGCGGGAAGGCGTCTCGGCAGGCCTGCGCCAGATCACGCCCAGAGGCGATGCCGAGCCGCGCACAGAGCGCCTGCAACAGGATCGCCATCATGTTGGACAGGAGCGCGATGGTCAGCAGCGCGTAACCGAATTTGGAGCCACCGGCGAGCGAGGTCGCCCAGTTTCCGGGGTCCATATAGCCAACGGCCACGAGATAACCGGGCCCCAGAAAGGCGACGAGCTTGCGCCATAGGGGGCCTGTGGGCCGCGTGGCGATCGAGCCGAAAACCTCGGCGAGTGCCGGACGCCCGCGAGGACGCCGCCAGCCTGGATGGGCGGCCGGGGCAACGGGTTCGATAGAGCTACGGGCGTCCATCTCCTACCTTTCAAGCAGTTTCGCTTCTATATCCTTGTTGCAAATAATTTGCAATTGCATTGTAACGGGGGGAACGTTCGACGCCTAAACCGGGCTGTTCGACGCCCGGCATCAGTCGTGTAATACCTCCACGGCCAAACTCGAGCCGCAGCCTTTTCCTCGTTGTCCATGCGAAGCCCAAAAAGCCTCATGCCTATCTCAGCCCCTCTGCGCCGCTGTGGTTATGGCGCCCTATGGCTCACGGTCATGACCGGTCCGGCCTTCGCCGAAGTGCCGAAAGGCCCTTCCGAGGCGGTCTTCATCGGACAGCTTGTCGTGCTCATGATTGCCGGGCGTCTGCTCGGTGAGGTGATGCTTCGCATCGGCCAGCCGGCCGTCATGGGGCAATTGATCGCTGGCATCGCGCTCGGCCCTTCGCTGCTCGGCCTAGTCTTGCCCGATCTACAGCATCTGCTCTTTCCACGCACGCCCGACCAGAAAGCGATGATCGATGCCGTGGCCCAGCTCGGCGTGCTGATGCTCTTGCTGCTCGCGGGAATGGAAACCGACCTCAAGCTCGTCAAGAAGACCGGCCGCGCGTCATTCACCGTATCACTGACGGGCATCCTCATTCCCTTCGCCTGCGGATTTGCTCTCGGGGAATATCTGCCGGATTCGATGTTGCCGCATCCCGATCAACGGCTCGTCACGTCATTGTTCCTCGGTACGGCGCTGTCGATTTCATCGGTCAAAATCGTCGCCATGGTGGTGCGCGAGATGAATTTCATGCGCCGCACCGTGGGCCAAGTCATCCTCGCTTCCGCGATCATCGACGACAGCATCGGCTGGATCATTACCGCCGTGATCTTCAGCCTTGCGATACAGGGTCACGTGGACGCCGGCAGTGTTGCAAAGAGCGTCATTGGCACCATCGTTTTCATGGCGGTAAGCCTAACTATCGGGCGGCGGATTGTCTCGACGCTCATCCGCTGGGCCAATGACAATTTTGTCAGCGAATTTCCCGTCATCACGATGATCCTGGTGATCATGGGCGTGATGGCGCTGATCACCCATGAAATCGGCGTTCACACCGTACTCGGCGCCTTCGTCGCCGGCATCTTGGTGGGCGAATCCCCGATTTTAACCAAGCATATCGACGAAGAGCTGCGCGGGCTGATCACGGCGCTGTTCATGCCGGTTTTTTTCGGCATCGCTGGCCTGAGCGCCGACCTTACCGTGCTGATCGATCCTTCCCTGCTGTTGTTGACATTGGGATTCGTCGTCATCGCCAGCGTCGGAAAATTCGGCGGCGCGTTCACGGGAGGCCTTCTGGGCGGCCTTTCCATGCGAGAATCATTTGCACTCGGCTGCGGCATGAATGCGCGGGGCTCGACCGAGGTAATCATCGCCACCATTGGCCTGTCGATGGGCGCGCTGAGCGAAAACCTCTTCACCGTCATCGTGACCATGGCGGTACTCACCACCATGGCGATGCCACCTATGTTGCGGTGGGCGCTCGCTCGACTGCCGCTGAACAAGGCCGAGCGCGAGCGGTTGGAACGCGAGGAAATGGAATCGCAGGGCTTCGTGCCGAATCTCGAACGACTATTGCTCGCGATCGATAGCAGCGCCAATGGAAAATTCGCGACTCGCCTGGCAGGTACAATCGCCGGTTCTCGCGCGATGCCGACCACGGTCATTCAACTGCAAAATGACAAGAGTCGGCCAAAGGCCGAAGCGGAGAAAGAGGAAAATCCCGAGGCCACCGCGAAAGCCGCGGCGGAGGAAGATAGCAAACAAAAGCCGAAGGCGCAAAAAGACGAGGCTGCGCCTGTTGACGTGACGACCAAGCTGCCGGAAAAGCCTCCAGAGGAAGCCATAGCCGAGGAAGCGAAGAAGGGCTACGACATCCTGATGATTGGGGTGGAGAAGACCACGGCCCGCAAGCAAGACTTCCATCCCGATGTCAACCGCATGGCAGCGCAGTTTGAAGGTCCGCTAGCGATCGTCGATGGACGCGGTGGTCATCTTGAAGAGCCGCTCAAGAGCAAATTGAGCATTCTCGCCCCGGTCAGCGGCACCGCTACGTCCCGCAACGCCGCCGAAGTAGCTTTCGCCATCGCGCGCGCGAATAAGGCGCCAGTAACAATTCTTTACGTTGCCGCGCGATCCACGCCTGGCAAGAAGGCGCGGCGGGGCATTCATACCCGCCAGCATGAGGAAGCTATTCTGAAAGACATCGCCGAATTGGCGGAAGGCTATAATGTGGAACCTCGCACTGCCGTGCTGAGCGACATCGCGGCGGAGGACGCAATTTTGAAGGAAGCCGCGCACCGGGACCACAATCTGATAGTGCTCGGAGTGAACCGCCGCCCGGGCGACAAGCTATTTTTCGGCGACACTGCGGCGGCCGTGGTAGAAAAGGCGAAGGCCTCGCTCTTATTCGTTTCGAGCTAACGGCCTAGCTACCCTCATCTTTGTGGCTTTCCGCCACGCGGCCGAACGTGTTGCTCTTGGGAAATCCTTTCGGCGCCAGCCGCCCGGCATCGGCGCGATTGCCGCGCCAATCGGAAAGCTCCTTCATCGACAGCGTGAAGCTTCGACCGGCGGTGTCCACCCAGGTCAACCCATCGGCTGCCTTGAAAGTTTTCACGTCCGACAAGCCGCCGTCTTTGTAGCGTTGCAGCCGCACACCGCGTCCGCGCGTCATCTCCGGCACCTGATCGAGCGCGAAGATCACCATCTTGCGGTTATCGCCGATGCTGACGGCAAGTTCGCCCTCTACCGGCGTCACCGCGCGCGCCTCGTTCGGCGCTTTGACGTTGAGCACCTGCTTGCCTTTCCGGGTATTGGCCAAGCATTCATCCTCCGGCACGACGAAGCCGCGGCCGTCATGAGCGGCCACGAGAAATTTGCGCCCGCCCTGATAGGCAAACACAGAGACGACGTCGGATTCCTGTTCGAGATCGATGAACAGCCGGATCGGTTCACCGTGACCGCGGCCGCCCGGCAACTTCGATACCTCGATAGTGTAGAAGCGGCCATTGGTCGCGAAGATCAGGCATTTCGAGGTGGTCTCGGCCAGGAAAGAAAATTTCAGGGCGTCGGCGTCCTTGAAGGCCACGGTGGAGAGATCGGAGACGTGGCCGCGTAACGCGCGGATCCACCCTTTCTCGGACACGACGACGGTAACCGGCTCGCGCTCCACCAGTGCTTCTTCGATCGCCGCCTCGTCATGCTCCGGCGCCTCGGCGAATTGCGTGCGCCGCTTGCCCAGCGCGGTCTTCGGTCCGTAGGCGGCGCGGACTTCCTTGATCTGTTCGGCAATGATCTTCCACTGCTCCTTCTCGGACCCGAGGAGCCCTTGCAGCCCTTTTTTCTCGCCGCGCAGCGCTTTGTCCTCGCCGCGGATTTCCATTTCCTCGAGCTTGCGCAAATTGCGCAGCCGCATGTTGAGGATCGCATCCGCCTGCACCTCGGAAAGCTTGAAGGCTTTCATCAACACAGGCTTCGGCTCGTCCTCGTTGCGGATGATCTTGATGACCTTATCGAGATTGAGGTACGCGGCCAGATAACCGCCGAGCACTTCCAGGCGATGCTCGATCGCCGCCAGCCGGTGACGCGACCGCCGCAGCAAGACCTCGCGGCGGTGGTCGAGCCACTCGCGCAACACGTCCGCCAACCCCATCACTTTCGGCACGCGGCCCTTAGACAGCACGTTCATGTTCAACGGCACGCGGCTTTCCAGCTCGGTGAGCTTAAACAGGCTTTCCATCAGCAACTCAGGATCGACCGTGCGCGAGCGCGGTTCGATGACAAGCCGGACATCCTCCGTCGATTCATCGCGCACGTCCTCGACCAACGGAAGTTTCTTGGCGTTGAGCAGCTCGGCGATTTTTTCCACCAGCCGGGACTTCTGCACCAGCCAGGGAATCTCGGTGATCACGACGATATAGGTGCCGCGCCCACCCTCTTCCTTGTGCCATCGTGCGCGCACCCGGAATGAGCCGCGGCCGGTTGCATAAGCCTCGGCGATGGCCTCGCGCGGATCGACGATCGCGCCGCCGGTCGGGAAATCCGGGCCGGAAACGTACTTGAGCAGCGTGCGGCTGCGCGCGTTAGGGTTGTCGATGAGATGCAGCGCCGCATCGCAAAGCTCCGCAGCATTATGCGGCGGAATGGAGGTCGCCATGCCTACTGCGATGCCTTGCGCACCGTTGGCCAAAAGATTGGGAAAGGCCGCGGGCAGCACTACCGGCTCGTCGTCGCCACCGTCATAGGTGGGGCGGAAATCCACGGCATTCTCGTCGATGCCGTCGATCAGCAGGAACGCCACGTCCGTAAGCCGCGCTTCGGTGTAGCGCATCGCAGCCGGATTATCGCCGTCGATATTGCCGAAATTGCCCTGGCCATCCACCAGCGGATAACGCTGCGCGAAATCCTGCGCCAACCGCACCAGCGCGTCGTAGACCGCCTGATCCCCATGCGGGTGGAACTTGCCGATCACATCGCCGACGACGCGCGCGCATTTCTTGAATGCCGCGCCAGGATCGAGCCGCAGTTGCCGCATTGCAAAAAGCAGCCGCCGGTGAACGGGCTTCAGCCCGTCGCGGGCGTCGGGCAGAGCGCGGTGCATGATCGTGGAGAGCGCGTAAGCGAGGTAGCGTTCTTCCAGCGCCTCACGCAGCGCGATTTCCTGCACGTCGCCGTGTTCGGGGGGAATCAACCGCTTGCCCATGCAGCATCGGTAACGCGCGCGCGCGGCCTGAACAAGGGATGAACGCTGTCCTTTAAGCGGGCTTTCCCGTCAAGCCGCGCTCGGCAGGGCGCGCAGGATGGCGGCGATGAAGTGCTGCCGCGCGTCGGGCAACGCAACGCCGCGCGGCTCGAAAATATACCGGCTGAGGAAGTGGCCGGTGATCTCGAAAGCATTAGCGAGATCGGCGCCTGACGGCTCACCGTCGCTTACCGCAAGAAAGGCGGGAAGCCGCAGGAGTTTGTCGCGCCAGGGCTCACCTGCTTCACGCGAGACAGCACGGCCTGACTTGGGCGACACATAGGCGAGGTCGGACTTTCCGCCCGTCGCCGCGCATTGCTCAAGATCGAGGCCGAAGCCAAGCTCGGCAAGGAGCGCAAGCTCGAAGCGCGCCACCCGCGGGCCGGTGCGATACGCATCGTCGAGGCGATCCAGGATTTCCTCCAGGGCGGAATGGACCACGGGATGCGGGTCACGCTCCGGCAGAAGCCGCATCAGCGCCGCCAGATGCGTTACGCCATACAGGGCGTGAGACGCACCGAGAAAATTCGCGGCGCGCAGCCGCAAACCTTCGACCGTGTAATTGCCGAGATGCTCGTCCAGCCGCGCCCGCCATGTGGCGCTCACGGTATTGCCTGGCTGCAGGACTGGCCGCATGCGCGAGCCTCCGCCGCCGCGCACAAGCCCGAGATGGCGGCCATGCTCGCGCGTCATCAGATCGAGGATGGCGTTGCCTTCCCCGTGCCGCTTGACGCCCAGCACAATTCCCTCGTCGACCCATTGCATAAGCGACGTTCTACTCCGATGCGTGATTCTGTGCAGGCATTTTCCGTCATGGCCGGGCTTGATGAGAAATGATCTACTCCTTCGGAAATTCCAGGCCCATGCCGCGATAGCGGTCTGGATCGTCGCCCCAGCCCTCACGCACCTTCACGAACAGAAAAAGGTGAACCGGCGCCTCGGCGATCTCGGCGATTTCCTTGCGCGCTTCCGCGCCGATGGCCTTGATCGTCGCGCCGCCCTTGCCCAGCACGATCTTCCTTTGGCTTTCCCGCTCGACATAGATCGTCTGTTCCACACGCAGCGAGCCGTCCCTGAGCTCTTTCCAGCTTTCGGTTTCCACCGTCGATTGATAAGGCAGTTCCTGGTGCAGCCGGTGATAAATCTTCTCGCGAGTGATTTCCGCTGCGAGGTGCCGCAACGGGGCGTCCGACATCTGATCGGGCGGATAAAGCCACGGGCCCGGCGGCACATGCTTCGCCAGCCAGGCCTTCACATCCACCACCCCGTTGCCGGTCAATGCCGAGATCATGAAGGTAGCTTCAAAGCTAACGCGGTCATTAGCTGCCTGTGTGAGCGCCAGCAACTCTTTCCGGTCCACCACATCGATCTTGTTGAGCAGTAGGATCTTCGGCTGCTTCACGTCCGCGAGGCGCGTCAGGATGGCGCCGGATTCTTCGTCGAGGCCCTTGCGCGCGTCGATCAGCAGGCCAACCACATCGGCGTCATGCGCGCCGCTCCAGGCGCCCGTCACCATCGCACGGTCGAGCCTGCGCCGCGGCTGGAAAATACCCGGCGTGTCCACAAAAATTAGTTGCGCGTTGCCCTCGATGGTAATGCCGCGCACCAGCGAGCGCGTCGTCTGCACCTTGTGCGAGACGATCGTCACCTTGGAGCCGACGAGCGTATTGAGTAGCGTCGATTTTCCGGCATTGGGCGCGCCGATCAGCGCGACAAACCCGCAGCCGGTGGCTTCCCCGCCGGCCAGAATATCAGCCATTCGCGTGATCCGTCCGCACGCCTTCGCGTTCCAGCATGGCCGCAGCAGCGGCCTGTTCCGCCGCCCGCTTGGAACGCCCCATGCCTTCGGCGGACGCAAGCTTGGGAAGTTCAACCGCCACGCGGAATTCGGGGCTGTGATGCGGGCCGGTCCGCTCCAACTCGCGATAATTGGGTGTTGGCAAGCCTCGTCCCTGCGCCCATTCCTGCAGCACGGTCTTGGGATCGCGCAGCGGCCGCGAAGGCATGCGCATGCGCTCATCCCATAACCGTTCGACCAGGGCGGCCGCCGCTGCGTAGCCGCCGTCAAGATAGACCGCGCCGATCAACGACTCGCAGACATCGGCAAGGATAGCCGCGCGCGTCCGGCCACCGCCATTCGCTTCCGATGAGCCCAGCCGGATGGCAGCGCCAAGATCGAGCGTGCGCGCGATATCCGCGCAAGTTTCCTGCCGCACGAGACCGGCAAGCCTTCGGGACAGTTCGCCTTCGTTACCTTTTGGGAAAGCGCGGAACAGCATGTCCGACACCACAAGGCCAAGCACATGGTCGCCGAGAAATTCCAGCCGTTGATAGGTGGCAGCGCGGTTACGCACGCCCGTCAGTGCGGAGACGTGCGTAAGCGCGCAGTCCAGTAGCGCGGCATCCTTGAAGCGATAGCCGATCCGGTCTTCCACCGCGCCGTCCTTGCGCCGGCGGCGCCTGGCTGGGGCTGGCTGCGCGGCCGTATCGGCGCGTTTTGCTTCAAGCGCGGCGGTTGTGCCGGTAACGTCCGGCGCTTTGACGCTGCTCTTTTTTTTTCGCCTCATCTGACCAGCGTGAGCAGCCGGCTCCAGCGCACCGCCGACGGCCAGCGCCAGACCTGCCATGCGCTGCTGCCCTCGCCGATCGAGAAGAAAATGATCTGCGCGCGCCCGATCAGGTTCTCAAACGGCACGTAGCCGACTTGCGAGAAGCGGCTGTCGGTGGAATTGTCGCGGTTATCACCCATCATGAAATAATGATCCGGCGGCACGACGAATTCCTGCGTGTTGTCGCTCAAGCCATTGTCCATGAGATCGAGGGTCGTGTAGCTGACGCCGTTGGGCAGGGTTTCGCGCCAACGCTTGACGCGCAATGTCTGGCCGTTTTCTCCCGCGTCGACGAAATCCTCGATGCGCTCCTGTTTCACGGGCACGCCGTTGATATGCAGCAAGCCTTGCTTCACCTGGATATGGTCGCCGGGGAGTCCGATCAGGCGCTTGATGTAATCGGTATCGGGCTCGCTCGGCAGCCGAAAGACCACCACATCGCCGCGCTCAGGCTGCGAAGCCAGCACGCGGCCAGAAAAAAACCGCGGCGCGGGGAGATACGGCACTTGCAGCGAATAGGGGCTGTAGCCGTAGCTGTATTTGGAGACGAATAGATAATCGCCGACCAACAGCGTCTCCTCCATGGAACCGGAGGGAATATTGAAAGGCTGGAACAGGAAAGTGCGGATTACCAGAGCGATGATCAGCGCGTGGATGACCACGCGTATAGTTTCGGCGATGCTGCCTTCTTTGCGTTTTGCGGTTATCACGCTCATCCGCCTTTCATCCTTTGCCTGGGAAGCCCCGCGACCTTGTAGCCGTTGCTAAAAGGGCGCGCAACGAAACGCGCGATCCGACTGGCAAAGTGAGGCCTTTTCTTGTCGGATCAACACCATAACGGTCTGCCAGCCCCGCGTAACCCTACACGCGCTCCGCAGATATGATGACCAGCGCCTGCGCCATCGGCCATTCGTCCGTGATGGTCAGGTCGATCTGCGCTTCGAAGCCCGGCGGGGTTATGGCCTTCAATCGCTCAAACGCGCCTCCCGTCAGCCGCATGGTCGGCTTCCCCGACGGCAGATTGACGACGCCCATGTCGCGCCAAAAGACGCCGGTGCGAAGCCCCGTACCGAGCGCCTTGGCGCAGGCCTCTTTGGCGGCGAAGCGCTTAGCGTAAGTATCGACACCGTTGGTGCGGCGATCCGCCTTCGCTCGTTCGGTTTGCGTAAAAATACGCGTGAGAAAGCGCTCGCCGTGCCGCTCGATGGTCTTTTCGATACGCCGGATGTCAATAACGTCAGAGCCGATGCCAAGGATCATGAGTGACCGGCCCTTGCGCGCCCACGATCCATGGCGGCGCGCATCAGCTTCACGGCTTCGCTCAGGCTCTCGAACACGGCCTCCCCAATGAGGAAATGGCCAATGTTGAGCTCGACAATCTCCGGCAAGGCTGCGATGGTTTCGGCGCTGGCGTAATCGAGACCATGTCCGGCATGCACCTCCAGGCCCAGGCCTTTGGCGCGCCGCGCGCCCTCCCGGATGCGGCCCCACTCCGCTTCAGCCGCTTCATTCTGCCGCTGCGCCAATGCTTCGCACCAGGCGCCCACATGGATTTCAACAACGGGCGCGTGGATGCGCGCAGCCGCTTCAATCTGCCGCGTCTCCGGAGCAATAAAGAGAGACACGCGGATTCCGGCCTCGATCAGCTTGGCCACTGCGGGCGCCAGCATGTTGTGTTGCCCGGCGACGTCGAGCCCGCCTTCCGTCGTACGCTCCGTCCGCTTTTCCGGCACAAGGCAGGCTGCATGGGGCCGCGTCTTGAGCGCGATAGTCACCATCTCTTCCGTAGCAGCCATTTCGAAATTCAACGGCTTGGAAATTTCCGCCTTCAACCGCTCAATGTCTTCGTCGCAGATATGCCGGCGATCCTCGCGCAAATGAGCGGTGATGCCGTCGGCTCCCGCCACAATCGCGAGCTTTGCCGCGCGCACCGGATCCGGATGCCATCCGCCTCGCGCATTGCGGATGGTGGCGACATGATCGATGTTGACCCCAAGACGCAAATGGGAACCCGTCGCCACGTGACTGCCTAGCCTCGCGCTCAACCGTTCACCCGCTCGACCTTGGCGACCACCGCCTTCGCCCGCAGTTGCGCGATGATGGAGGTGAGGTGCTTGAGATCATAGACCTCCAGGTCGATGGTAAGCTCGGTGAAGTCAGGCGAACGGCGCGTCATGTGGATGTTGTCGATATTGCCGCCCTGACCGGCGATGATTTGTGTGATCTGCGCGAGCGTGCCGGGCTCATTCACTGACTGCACCGCCAGCCGCGCAGGAAAGCGCTGCGGGCTCGCTTCGTCGATATCCCATTGCACGTCAAGCCAGCGTTCCGGCGTTTCCTCGAAATCCTTCAGCGCGGGCGATTGAATCGGATAGATGGTCACCCCCTGCCCCGGCGTCAGGATGCCGACGATGCGATCGCCCGGCACCGCGCCGCCATTCAAAGCAAAGCGCACGGGCAAGTCGCTGTTGATGCCGCGGATCGGCAACGGCGCATCCTTGCCTGGAATCTTGAACTTCAACGACTTCGCCCGTTTGAGTCCGAACCAGCCGCTTTCGGCCTTCGGCGCGGCGACGCGCGCCGCCGCGCGCTCCTCCTTGTAATCGGGGTACATCGCGCGCGCGACGTCTGACGCCTTCATCTCTCCACGTCCGACCGCCGTCATTACGTCCTCGATGTATGCCCGCGCCAGCCGCGGCAGCGTAGCTTGCAGTTTCTCGTCAGAATATTGGATTTTGGCGCGCTCAAACAGGCGCTCGACAATGCGCCGGCCGAGCCCGGCATATTGCCCCCGTATCGCGGCGCGGGTTGCGCGGCGGATGGCGGCGCGCGCCTTGCCAGTGACAACAATGGACTCCCAGGCCGCCGGCGGCGCGACTTGCGCCTTGGACGTGACGATCTCCACCTCATCGCCATTGTTCAATTGCGAGGCCAGCGGAGCGATTTTGCCATTGATCTTGCAGCCGGCCGCCATGTTGCCGACGTCGGTGTGAACCGCATAGGCGAAATCAATGGGTGTGGCCGCGCGCGGAAGCGCGATCAGCTTGCCTTTGGGGGTGAAGCAAAAAACCTGGTCATGGAAAAGCTCGAGCTTGGTATGCTCGAGGAATTCCTCCGGGCTCGAACCCTCGGCCAGAAGCTCAATAGTGCGCCGCAACCAGGCATAGGCGCTGGACTCGCGCGATAGAAGCTCAGTTGGCGTGCCGAAGCCGTCCTTATAGAGTGCATGCGCGGCGATACCGTATTCGGCGATGTCGTCCATTCCGCGCGTGCGAATTTGCAGCTCGACGCGCTGTTTTTCCGGCCCGATTACCGTGGTGTGGATCGAGCGGTAATCGTTCTGCTTCGGCGTTGAGATGTAGTCCTTGAAGCGGCCGGGCACGACCGGCCAGGTCATATGCACGACACCGAGCGCTTGGTAGCAATCGATCAGCGATTTCATCACCACGCGGAAACCGTAGATGTCGGAAAGTTGCTCAAAGCCGACCGATTTGCGCTCCATCTTGCGCCAGATCGAATAGGCGCGCTTGCGCCGGCCATGCACTTTCGCCTTCAGCCCATGATCAGCGAGCTTCTTGGTGAGCTGCTGTTCAATTTCGGCAATGAGATCCTTGTTGCGCTCGGCCAGCGCCAGCAGCCGCTCGGTGACAACCGTGCAAGCCTCCGGATACAGCTCGCGGAAAGCGAGATCCTCAAGCTCCTCGCGCATCTCCTGCATGCCCATGCGGGCGGCAAGCGGCGCATAAATATCGAGCGTCTCCTCGGCAGCGCGGCGGCGCGACTCCGTCGCCATATGCTCAAGCGTGCGCATATTGTGCAGCCGGTCCGCCAGCTTGATCAGCAGTACGCGTACGTCGTTGGCGATGGCAAGCAGCAGCTTGCGCAGGTTTTCCGCCTGCTTGGCCTCTTTGGTGACCAGATCGAGCTTTTTCAGCTTGGTTAAACCTTCGACCAACGTGCCGATATCGGGACCGAACAGAGAATCGATCTCCGCCCGCGTCGCTTCGGTATCCTCGATGGTGTCGTGCAGCAGCGCCGCCGCGATGGTGGCGTCGTCGAGCTTGAGATCGGTAAGAATGGCGGCGACTTCGAGCGGATGGGAGAAATACGGATCCCCCGATGCGCGCACCTGCTCGCCATGCGCCTTCATGGCATAGACATAGGCACGGTCGAGCAGCGCCTCGTTGGTCTTTGGATTGTAGCGGCGGACCCGGTCAATCAGGTCATACTGCCGCATCATCTCCGGTTTTCTTGATTTTGATGATTTCCCAGAGACTTGCTGAGAGTTATTAAACCCATGCCTAATCGCCGCCGAAGATGGCGGGTCAGCCTCTGCCACGGGAAGGTTTGTATCCGATCGCGCCATACAACGTCCTGAGGCCGTGAACGCACCTCATTGGCCGTTCGCGGCATGGATACAGGATATCACGGCAATTCGTTGACGCCGCAAGGGAATGGCGGAGGATGTAAAAAGCAAACGGCCCGAAGTTACGCTTCGGGCCGCCAAAACCTTCACGATTAACCCTGACTTATTCCTCTTCTTCCGGCTGCTCTTCGGGCGGAGCCAGGCCTTCCAGGCCCTTGAGCAACTCCTCCTCGGTCATCCGCTCGCCGGTGACTTCCGTGTCGTCGGCATCGACGCCGGCGCTGGCCGCGCCGATCAGCGGCACGGCCTCGGGCTCCGGCTCGTCCACTTCGACGTATTTCTGTAGGGAATGGATAAGGTCTTCCCGCAAATCCTCGGGCGAGATCGTCGTATCGGCAATCTCGCGCAGCGCCACAACCGGGTTCTTGTCGTTGTCGCGCTCAACGGTGATCTGCGACCCGGACGAAATCATGCGCCCGCGGTGGCTGGCGAGCAGCACAAGATCGAAGCGGTTCTCAACCTTGTCGATGCAGTCCTCGACGGTGACACGCGCCATAAGCTCGCGCTCCTGTTTCCATGGAACATTGAGTGAAACCTATGCGTTAGGTAGCCACATCAGGCCCAAATCGCAAGCACGAATTTTTGTCTTGGCGCTTCATAGGGGCTCTGTTAGGCAACCAACGGAAACTCCAGTCCGGCCCCAGTCCGCCGATATTTTCCGGACCGGCCGTGACGGCGGCACCAGCCTTTCGATCGGCACGCCGTGGTTTCCGATAGCGACGATCCGCCCCCTGTTTCCGCCATCGCGCATGGCGGCCGGTGCTGGATCTCATGGTTTTTGATTACGAGAGAGAAAGAGATATGTCGGCACCAACAGAAAAAATCGCTTTATTCATCGATGGCGCGAACCTTTATGCAACGGCCAAGGCTCTCGGCTTCGACATCGACTACAAGCGGCTGCTGAAGGAATTCCAGTCCCGCGGCTATCTGCTGCGTGCCTTCTATTACACTGCCGTCATCGAGGATCAGGAATATTCCTCCATACGCCCGTTGATCGACTGGCTCGACTACAACGGCTACAGCGTCGTCACCAAAGCCACCAAGGAATTCGTCGACCAGACCGGCCGCCGCAAGGTGAAAGGCAACATGGACATCGAGCTCGCGGTCGATGCCATGGAGCTTGCCGGAAGCATCGACCAGATGGTGCTGTTCTCGGGTGACGGCGATTTTCGCTCCCTGGTCGAGGCGGTGCAGCGGCGCGGCGTACGCGTCACCGTCGTCTCTACCATGTCGAGCCAGCCGCCCATGGTTGCCGACGAATTGCGCCGGCAGGCCGACCAATTCATCGACATCGTCGAACTACAGGGCAAGATCGGCCGCGATCCGGGCGACCGTAGCGACCGTCCTCCGCGCGAGCCGCGCGGTGAACCGCGCCCGCACACGCCGCAATTCCTGCAGCGCAGCGCCGTTCCGCAACGAGCCGGCGGCGACGACGAATACGAAGACTAGGCCGTCCGAGACCATTGCTATGCCGGGGGAGCAGGGCGAACCGTCGCGCGATTGTCCGCGCTGTCCGCGCCTCACCGCTTTCCGCGAGGCGTGGCGCGCGCGCGAACCGCGGTGGCATAACGCTCCCGTCCCTTCTTTCGGCTCTATCGACGCACGGTTGCTGATCGTCGGGCTTGCTCCGGGTCTGCAAGGCGCAAACCGCACGGGACGGCCCTTCACCGGCGATTATGCCGGCGACCTGCTCTACGCCACCCTGCTCGAATACAGCTTTGCCCGCGGCCACTATGACGAGCGGCCGGATGATGGCCTCGTCCTGGCCGACGCGCGCATCAGCAATGCCGTGCGCTGCGTACCGCCGGAGAATAAGCCGATCGGCCCTGAAATCGCCACCTGCAACGATTTCCTGAAAGCCGAAATCGCCGCCATGCCCAAACTGCGCGCGATGGTCGCGCTGGGGCGCATCGCCCATGACAGCGCGGTGGTGGCACTGGGTGGCAAGCGCTCAGCCTTCACCTTCGGTCATGGCAGCAGCCATGCCGTGGGGCCGATCACGCTTTTCGACAGCTACCACTGCTCGCGCTACAATACGAATACCGGGGTGCTGACGCCAAAAATGTTCCGCGATGTGTTTGCGAAAGTGCGCACTCATCTGGCGTGACGCTCACCCCTTTTCCCGCATCAGCCGGCCTTTCTCGCGTTCCCATGACCGCTTCTTTAGGGTTTCCCGCTTGTCGTGCAGCTTCTTGCCGCGCCCTAGCGCAATCTCGATCTTGGCGCGCCCGCGCTCATTGAAATAGAGCTTCAGCGGCACCAGCGTCATGCCCTCGCGCTCCACGGCGCCGGCAAGCTTGTTCACCTGGCGCTTGTGCAGCAAAAGCTTGCGCGGCCGCTTCGGCAGATGATTGAAGCGGCTCGCCTGCAAATATTCCGGGATGTTCGAGTTGATCAGCCAGAGCTCTCCGCCACGAGAGTCGGCATAGGACTCCGCGATCGTCGCCTTGCCCGAGCGCAACGATTTGACTTCCGTGCCGGTCAAGGCGATGCCGGCCTCAAAGACCTCTCCGATCTCGTAGTTGAAGCGCGCCTTGCGGTTGTCGGCGACCACCTTGATCTTGCGCTCGGTTTTGGCCGCCATTGCGTTGAGTCCTATATCCGTGCGCCACCATAGCAGGGCAAGACCCGCCCGTGTCGCACAGGCCGAATGGGCAAACGTGGATAACTCCGATTTCGTCTGAGGATCAGCTGGGCTGCGGGATGCTACTGGCAGGTTTTTGCGGTCCCGCTTGTTCTCGCGTTTTCAGAAGGTCACGGATTTCCATGAGCATCTCGCTCTCCCTGGGGAGCGGCGCGCGTTAGCCGGCCTTACGCTCACGCCAATGGGTCGGCTCAAGCTCGAGCCGTTGCTCGGAAGTAGCGTTCACCCAACCTTCCCCAGTGAGGCGGCAGGGAAATCTCAAAGCATAAGAACCGAATTGGTCCGTCACCTGTAATTCAACCTCACGATCCGGCGGTGCGGAGTCGATCGGCTGCCACAAGCGGTTGTTTTGTTTCGGACGGTACAAAGACACGGCATCACCCAAATCGCAATAAAGCGCTAATACTTTCCAACTCGCGAGACCACAGAAAGTTCCCTTTTAAATGGGGCTCCACAGAGCAAATCGCAAGTGGACAGCTTTAATTGACGAGGCCCGCGTGCACCATGGCTTGGCGTACCGCGGTCTTCGTAGGCTCCGCAAGCGGCACCATCGGCAGCCGTACCGTCTCCGCGCACTTTCCTAAAAGCGACAACGCATATTTCGCCGGTGCCGGATTGGTCTCGATGAAGAGTGCATTGTGCAATGGCATCAGCTTGTCCTGCAGCTTGAGCGCGGCGGCATAATCGCCCTTGAGGCAGGCGGACTGAAACTCCGCGCAAAGACGCGGCGCCACATTGGAAGTCACGGAGATGCAACCATGACCGCCATGCGCCATGAAGCCGAGCGCGGAGGCATCCTCGCCGGAAAGCTGATTGAAATCCGGTCCAATCGCCGCGCGCTGCTGCGACACGCGGATCACATTGGCGGTGGCATCCTTGACGCCGGCAATGTTCTTGAGCGCGAATAGCCGCTTCATCGTTTCCACCGACATGTCGACCACCGAGCGCGCGGGAATATTGTAGATGATGATCGGAATACCGATAGCGTCGTTGATCGCCTTGTAATGCTGATAGAGCCCCTCCTGCGTGGGCTTGTTGTAATAAGGCGTCACGATCAGCACGGCGTCGGCGCCAGCCTTTTCCGCGTGTTGCGACAGTTCGACCGCCTCGGCCGTGGAATTCGAACCCGAGCCAGCAATGACAGGCACCCGGCGCTTCGATTGCTGGACGCACCATTCCACCACGCGCTTGTGCTCTTCATGGGACAGCGTGGGGCTTTCGCCCGTCGTTCCCACGGGCACAAGACCATTCGTGCCTTCACCGATCTGCCAATCGACCAGATTGCGGAAAGCGGTCTCGTCAAGGGGGCCGTTCTTGAACGGCGTGACGAGGGCGGTGAACGAGCCCTTGAAGCTCGTCTTGGCGGTCATGCTGCAATCCCCGATTGTTCCGGCGCCCGCAGGCGGCTTTGGCACATTGATATCGGGTCCGCGGGGCCGAAGAAAGGCCCCGGGGCGACCACGCGCCACGCCTATTTTTTGCGTGCCAGTGTTCGAAAAGTGCGGCGAATCTGGGTTTTTACCTTCTCTTTAAGGAAGTTCCCGCTGAAAAAACGCTACAGCCCCGGGCGCCGACAGGGTATGACCAGCCTATGAAAATGCGCCGCATCGTTCTTTTGCGTCCCGTTCTGGCCGCCAGCCTGGCCTTGCTTGTAGGCATGGCCGCGCAGCTGGTCCCCGCTGAGTCCGCAAGCGGCGCTAAGGAAACACCCAAAGCCGCCCCGCTGCCGCGTCCGAAGCCGGACCCGAAAAGCGCGTCGGCAGCCCCGACCTCTACGGTCAAAAATATTCCTCTGCCTCGATCAAAGCCCGGAAGTGAGAGAGCCGCGCTCCCCGCACCAACTGCCGAGATACCGGCCTTACCGATTTCCGCCAAAGATCTCGGCGGCGTAAAGCAGGCGGTGACTCTGATTCAGCAAGGCAAAGTTGATGCGGCTCACGCGCTGACTCGCGATATTGATGACCGCGTTGCACGGAAGGTGGTGGAATGGGTGATCCTGCGTTCCGGCTATACAGACGCCATAACTTTCGAACGTTTCACCGCCTTCATCAATGAAAACCCGAGTTGGCCCAGCGTCGATCTGTTTCGCCGCCGCGCCGAAGGCGCGCTGTGGGAGGACAAGCGTGAAGACAAGATAGTGCGCGCTTATTTTGCCAAAGAGACGCCACAGAGCGCGAAAGGCCGTCTCGTGCTGGCGCGGGCGCTGGTCGCGCAGGGCGACAAGAAAACAGCGGAGCCCATCGTGCGCGAGGTCTGGCGACACGATAGCTTGACCGTCACGCTCGAAACGATGGTCTTCAACGCTTTCGGCGACATGCTGACCCGGGCCGATCACAAAGCAAGGATGGACGATCGTCTTTACGACAATGAGCCTGACGCTGCCCTGCGCATGGCGCAACGGCTCGGTCCAAACGACGTGGCCATCGCCAAAGCTCGCATAGCGGTAATCAAGAATGCCTCGAATGCGAAGGCGCTGCTCGATGCCGTGCCGGCGGAGGCGCGCAAGGATCTCGGCTACATGTTCAGCCGCATTTCATGGCTGCGACGCAACGGCAAAATCGTCGAAGCCGCTGAACTCATGCTCCAGGCACCGAACGATCCCGCGGTATTGTATGATCTGGATCAGTGGTGGATGGAGCGCCGTTTTCTGTGCCGCAACCTGTTGGACATCGGCGATGCCAAAACCGCTTACCGCATCGCTCGCGACGCGGCGCAACCTACAAAGGAAAATTACCGGGTCGATTACCAATTCACAGCCGGCTGGATCGCGCTGCGCTTTCTCAAGGATCCTGCCACGGCGCTTACCCATTTCTCCCACATTCCTTGGGATGGGCTGAAAAACCCCCACGCCCTGTCGCGGGCGAATTATTGGGAGGGCCGCGCGCTTGAAGCCTTAGGCCGCCACGACGAGGCACGCCAACGCTATGAAGTGGCTGCACGGTATTCCAGCGTTTATTACGGCCAGGTCGCGCGCGGCAAACTCGGGCTTCCTGAGCTGGCGCTGGAGCCTGTGCCTCCCCCTCCCCCGACAAAGCATGAAGTCGCTCGCGCCGCGGAGATTCTCTACGCCGCCGACCAACGTGACCTTGCTGCGATCATGATGGCCGATCTCGGAGAAAGATCCGATGACGTTGCCCAACTCGCGTCGCTCGGCGACGCGGCCGCACGTTATGGCGACGGGCGCGGCATGCTCCTGCTCGGCAAGGGCGCGTTGGGCCGCGGTCATCCGTTCGACTACTACGCATACCCCACCGTCGGCCTCCCCGCTTACAAACCGATCGGGCCCGCGGTGGATATAGCCGTTACCTATTCGATCGCGCGGACCGAAAGTCACTTCAGCCAGAAGGTCATTTCTACCGCGAAGGCGATGGGCTTTATGCAGGTGACGCCCGCCGCCGGCCGCGATACCGCCAAAAGATTCAGCGTGGCCTACGATGAAAATAAGCTGATGACGGATCCTGTTTACAACATGCAGATGGGCGCCGGCGAGCTTGCCATTCTCTTTCAAGGCTATCGCGGTTCCTACATCATGACTTTCGCGGGGTACAACGCCGGCCGCGGCCGAGTGAAGGAGTGGGTCGAACGCTACGGCGATCCGCGCGATCCCAAGGTCGATCCCATCGACTGGGTCGAACGCATTCCCATTGCCGAGACGCGCAATTACGTTCAGCGCATCATGGAAAACTTGCAGGTCTATCGCGCGCGCTTCGGCGGCGGCAATCGCCTGCTCATCGAAGCCGATTTGCGACGCGGCAGCTCCAGCGGAAATTGAATAGACTTCAACTGCTGGGCCACGCCCGGGTCGCTCCGATCCTGAAGTGGGATTTTTCCCATGCCCAGTGATTACGCCAGCCACTTTGTCAGCGCGCAGGATGGCCTGAAGCTGCATGTGCGCGCTTACGGCCCGGGTGGCGGTGAAAACCTGCCGGTGGTCTGCCTTCCGGGTCTCGCACGCACAAGCGCGGATTTCCACGAACTAGCGCTAGCCCTTTCCCGCCACACCGAGACGCCGCGGCGCGTAATCGCTATGGACTATCGTGGCCGCGGCCGTTCCGATTACGACCCCAATCCGGCGAACTATAACCTCGCCGTCGAGCTCAATGACGTGCTGACCGCGCTCACAGCGCTCGGTATCGGGCCTGCGGTATTCGTTGGCACCTCACGCGGCGGCATCCTCACGATGCTATTGGCGACCGTCAGCCCGGCGGCCCTCGCCGGCGCGGTGCTAAACGACATCGGCCCCGTGATCGAGCTGCAAGGCCTGATCCGCATCAAAAGCTACGTCGGCAAGATGCCGCCGTCCAAAAGCTATGACGAAGCCACCGCTATCTTGCGCCGGCTCTTCGGCGCGCAATTTCCGAAGCTCACATCTGAAGACTGGGTCGACTATGCCCGGCGCAGCTTTGAGCAACGTGACGGCAAGCTCGTCCCTTCCTACGATCCCATGCTGGCGAAGATACTGGAAGGCATCGACCCCGAGCGTCCGCCAGCGCCATTGTGGAACGCCTTTGACGCGCTCGCAGCGGTGCCGGTCATGGTCATCCGGGGCGCGCTTTCCGACCTGCTATCGGCCGAGACAGTCGCCGCCATGCGCCAGCGCCGTCCGGACCTTGAGGTGATGGAAGTGCCGGACCAGGGTCACGCGCCCCTGCTCACGGACGCAGCCAGCATCCGCCGCATCGCCGCCTTTGTTCTGCGCTGCGATCGGGCGCGCGCAGACGTGCGCTAGTGACAGCGAAGCCAAGTGTGATCCGGATTGCTTGCCAAGGCTACGGCGCTCGGGCATATCGGGCTCGACGGAGCTGTGGCCGAGTGGCTGAAGGCGGCGGTTTGCTAAACCGTTATACGCTCTCAAGGCGTATCGAGGGTTCGAATCCCTCCGGCTCCGCCAGCCCCACCAAAACCATCGAAATCGTGATCGGCGTTCCGCCGTCAGGCGGCAACACGCAGCGGCGAAACAGGTGTGGCCTGGGGCTGCGGGTTCTGCTTGAGCCATTCGCGGGCGGCAAGCTGCGCCGCGCCGATCTCCGCATCCGCCATCTCGGCGGCAATCTCACGCCGCAGGCGGGCCGCGTCGGCATGGCCCCTCATCGCCGCCAGATTAAACCATTTGTGCGCGGAGACGAGATCGACCGGCACCGAGTTTCCGGATGAATACATCATGCCGAGATCGAACAAGGCGTCCGCGGTCATCGGCTCCAGGCCGACAGGCGCAGCACCCAGCGCCGCCGTTTCGCTCGCGGGTAATTCGTAACGGGCCATTGTAGCCTCCCCATTTTTAACGCGGGTCTTTGCCGGATCTCGCGCCGCTGCCCCGACGGGAATACCGTCGAACGAGCGGATAATCGGGAGAAAATTTGAATGGCTGTTTAAGTATTGCGATGAATCGAACGTGAACGATTCAATGTGCGCACATGCATGAAATGATTCACCAACCGCGCAGAGGCTGATTCCACGCCGCTTTCCTGCGTTTTTCGTATTTGATGAGCATTTGCTAACCGTGCCGCTTGGCACGGCACTAACCATCCAGCGAAGCCGCCTTAGCGAGCCCGCTGATTGAACAGGAGATCGCGGACCTTCGGGTCCTTCATGTCCACCTTGTTCGCCGCTTCGACACGCAAATGGATACCGCGATCGACCGCGGGCCGCGCCAGCATGGTTTCGAGCCAGCGCTTGAAATGCGGGAACGGTTCGATGTCCTGGCCCTGCTGCTTCCAGCGGCTCGCCCAGCCGACGCAAGCCATGTCGGCGATCGAATATTTTCCGGCAAGGAATTCACGGTCGGCGAGACGCTTGTTCATCACGCCGTAAAGCCGGTTGCACTCGTTGGTATAGCGCTGGATGGCATAGGGAAGTTGCTCCGGCGCATACATGCGGAAATGATGCGCCTGACCGGCCATGGGACCAAGGCCCCCCACCTGCCAGAACAACCATTGATCGACCTCGACGCGCGCGCGTTCGGAGGCCGGATAGAATTTGCCGGTCTTGCGGCCAAGATATTGCAGGATGGCGCCGGACTCGAAGATGGAGATCGGCTTGCCGCCAGGGCCGTCGTGATCGACGATGGCAGGCATCCGGTTATTCGGCGAGATTGCCAGAAATGCCGGCTTGAATTGGTCGCCTTTGGAAATGTCCACCGGACGCACGACATACGGCAACCGGCACTCCTCCAGCATAATCGAAATTTTGTAGCCGTTCGGCGTCGGCCAGTAATAGAGATCAATTGGCTTCGGAGCCGATTTGATCCGTGCCGGTTTCGACTTGGCCTTGGTTCTTTTGGATTTGCGGGTACGCGCCATGGCATGGTCCTCAGGACTAAGGGATGTAATCAGTCCTATGTATCTCCCCGTCCAAGTGCAATGGCGGCGCTATCGACGCACATGGCAATAGACGCCGAGAGGCGGATCTCGGCGGACAGGCGGAAACGGTGGCGTGAGGAAAGCGCGAATGGCGCGCGAGGCGGTGTCTGAAAACACCGAGGGCGTCGGCGAGATTACCGGGTTCGATACCGAGCAGCTTTCGCCACTGGTGAGGCGCGGATTTCTCCGCCCCTCTATCTTCCCAAGCGCCGTTGCCGGTACCCGCGAAGTTCGAACCCCTTGTCTCGCCGACGCCCTTCGTCGTCGACTAGAGCCGATACAGCCTCGGCATTTGCGGGCA
>Ga0080064_1002470_pt1 | contig 31267 bp, 29 predicted proteins | sample Subgrocontami54m_FD_69260 | JGI IMG/M metagenome (GOLD analysis project Ga0080064, IMG submission 69260) | Subsurface groundwater microbial communities from S. Glens Falls, New York, USA - GMW46 contaminated, 5.4 m (SPADES assembly) (version 2) ...
GTTCCCCCCACCCCCAATTGCGAGCCGGGGAAGCCTCGCGAAGGCGAGGCGGTCAATGTCAGCCAGCCGCTTCAGCGGCCAGGACTCCGGGCGAGGCAGTGAGTCTCAGCCAGCCGCTTCGGCGGCCAGGACGATCTCCTCGAGCGGCCCGGTGCGCGGTACGCGAGACCGGCGGCGGAACAGCCTCCCGCCAGTGTCGGTCGCCGGTCCGCCGCCACCTGCGCGCGAATTGACCAGTGGTTTAGATCTCACGCGCTGGCACGGCACGTTCATGCACTCGCGCAAACGCTGTGACATCGCCGCTGCGAATCTTCGTCCTGGCCGTGCTGGTCGGTGCGATTGCGGCGCCGCAGATTCCTGTGTTCGTGCTTGCGACGATCGTCGCCGTCGGTGCATTCGGTGGTTTCGCCGCACGAATGCACGCGCCGCGGCGCGCAATCGCATTCGTGCTCATCGGTGCCGCCGCCGCCGGTGCGCTTCGAGCGGCGTCGTTGCCGTCGCCTCTTCCCCGCGTGCGCATCACGGAGCACGCGGGGCTGCTCGACGGTGTCGTGCTGCGAGGGTGCGATCGTGCGGGAGACATCACGCGTTGCATCGTGGAGTTGCGCGACGGACGAGTCGTCACGCTCTCGGTCGATGCACCCGGCTGTCTCGCGCTGCCGGGCGATCGACTGAATGCCGTCGCTACGTTTGCTGCGCTGCAGCCCGTCGTGAACGACGGCGCGATTGGACCGGGCGCTGGACGCTTCCGGCAGGGCATTCATTGGCGCGCACGCGCGGCGGCCTGTGAGATCGTCGGGCGCGCGTGGGGACCGATGGCGGTTGCTCGCCGACTGGCCGTGATGGTGCGCCGCTGGATGGATCGCGGCATCGCGCGCGCGTTCGATCCGGTCGGTCAAGCGCGAGCACGTGCGCTGATCTTTGGCGATGAGCGCGACGTTGACGAATCGACACTGCAAGCGTTCCGCGATTCCGGGCTCGCGCATCTGCTCGCCGTCAGCGGCGCGCACGTTGCGCTGATCGCGTCGGTGCTTGGGGCACTGCTTCTTGCGGTCGGCCGGCGGATTCGGCCGATCGTCGAGCGCGGTCTCGCCCATGCGCTGGCAGCGGCACTCTCGTTTCCCGCGGTGACCGTGTTCGTTCTCGCAACGGGCGAGAGTGCGTCCGCGATGCGGGCGCTTGCTGCGGCGTTTCTTGCGCTCTTGGCGTCGTGGCGGGGCAGGCTGCCGCACGGCGAGTCCCTCGTTGCTGCGTCTGCGTTGCTGACGTTTCTGGCCAACCCGGCGTGGGTTCACGACGCCGGATGGCAACTCAGCGTCGTGGCGGGATGGGCACTGACGGTGCGCCGCGGGGACGCGAACGAATCGCGTGTCGAGCAGCCGACGTTGATGGCGTCGATACGCACGATGGTCGGCGAGGCGCTGCGCGCGACCGCACGAATCGCCGCCTGCGTTGCTCCGATCCTTGCGTTGCACTTCCAACGCACGCCGGGGCTCGCACTCGTCGCAAACATCGTCGCGGCGCCGATTGGCGAGGTGTTGTCGTTGCCGCTCACGCTCGCGACGGCGCTGGTGTCCAACATCGCGCCCCTTCCGGGACGGTGGCTCGGGAGCGTCGCGGCGCGTGTGCTCGAGGCACTGTTCGTTCTGCCGCACGCAGCCATGTCCGTTCCCGGTGCGACGTTGGCGCTGCCCCCGCCGACGTGGGCGCAGTGCATCGTGCTGACGACGGCGGGGCTCTTCGCGCTGCGGTGCGACGCGCGGGTGCGTGCGACGCTTGCGGTGCTCGCAGCGCTCGTCTGCGGGCCGCTCGAGTTGCGTGAGCGTGTGCGTGTTCGTCCGCGCGGGCTGCTGGTTGTGACCGTGCTCGACGTCGGACAGGGGGACTCGATTCTCATCGATCTACCCGACGGCGACGCGATGCTCGTGGACGGAGGCGGTGATCGCTTGGTGTCGCGCGACGTCGGTGCCGCAGTCGTCGCGCCGTTGCTCGCGCGCCATCGACGCGCGTCGCTCGCCGCAGTCATCGCGAGTCACCCACATCCCGATCACATCACCGGTCTCGCTGCGGTGCTGCGATCGATGCGCGTCGATGCATTGTGGGACAACGAACATGGAGCGCGGCTGCACTCGACGGGTCCGTACGCGCGGATGCTCGACGCGGCGCACGCGCGGAGCGTCGCGGTTCTGGGCCCGAGTGCGCTGTGCGGTCCCGCGCGAGCGTTTCACGGTGTGACGCTCGAAGTGGTCGCGCCGTGTCCAAACGTCGAACCGCGCGCGAGTGCAAACGACGGTTCGTTCGTCCTGCGCCTCGCCTTCGGGCGGTCGAGTGTGCTGCTGCCCGGCGATCTGGAGATCGCGGGCGAACACAGTGTGCTCTCGCGTTTGCGTCGTACGACTGTGCTGAAACTTGGGCACCACGGTAGCCGCACGTCGACGTCGGACGCGCTGCTCGACGTCGTGCGCCCGGCGGTTGCGGTGGCGAGCGCGGGTCACCCGAGTCCATTCGGTCATCCACACGGCGAGGTGATCGACCGGCTGCGCGCGCGGGGTGTTCCGTTCTGGAGCACGTCGGTGGTGGGCAGTGTGCGCGTGGAATTGGAGCAGAGCGGGAGATGGTGCGTGGAGGTCGCGGGGGAGGGGGAGAGGCGCTGCGGCGTGCGGGATGCGCCGTAGGGAGAGGAGAGAACAGGAAGACGGGGAGACGGGAAGCCGGAGGAGAAAAGTCGGAGGGGATTTGGTGGCGGGGGGACCAATGAGTATCTCCGGAAGCCGCGTGGAACTACGGCGGCCCCTTTCGGGAGCGCGGCGCGTCGCGGAACGTGATGACGGCGACCTGGTCACGGTCCTCCCATCGAGCCTTGCCCGGCACGCGCGTCGTGCGTCGCTCGACGATGGGGATTCCGGCGCCGCGGACGAGATACGCAAGTCGCCGCGTGTAGCGTTTTCGTCGTGTCATGAGGCTGCGCAACTCGACGGCCGAGCGAAGCCGATGACGGAACGACTTCGAAGTCGTTGAGCCAATCGGCCCGCTCGGTCGAGGCCGTGCCGCACCCAGGCGACCCCAGGGCGTTCGCTCCTTCCCTCCGAGATTCAGATTCCTCCCGTCTTCGCGTCTTCTCGACTTCCTGGGAATCCCCTTTCCATCCGATCCCGGCGCTCACGCGTCTCGTCGCGGTCGTCGCCGCGGTTGACTCCCGCTCGTCGCGCTGCAAGCGTAGCGACCGCACCGTGATCGCGACCCCGCGTCGCCCAGCACCCGAGACCCCTCCCATGCTCATCGATGACATCAAGAAGCGAATGCTGCTGGCCATGAAAGAAGGCCGTACGACCGAAAAGGAAATTCTCCGCGTAGCCATCGGCGAGGTTCAGATGAATGAGGCGCGAGGCAACGCTCCGAGCGACGACGCGACGGTTGCGATCGTTCGCAAGCTGATCAAGTCCGACGAGGAGACGCTGACGATGGCAACGGACTCGGGGCAACGCACGACGCTCGAGGCCGAACTCGTCGTGCTGCGTTCGCTGCTACCCGCGAGTCTTTCGATCGAGCAGATCGTCGAAGCACTCGCGCCCGTTCGCGACGCGATCCGCGCCGCGGGGAACGACGGGCAGGCGACGGGCGTCGCGATGAAGCACTTGAGAACGGGCACCGCGATCGTCACGGGCAAGGACGTCTCGGAAGCGGTCAAACGCGTCCGCGCGTGACGCTGCGTGCGGCCGGCGTCCCCCGCCCCGCGCGTTCGCCGGTGGTGTGTCGTGAGCGCCGAGTGCGCTATGTGCGTCCCGTACGACCCCGTCGCGAAGCGGAGTCACTCGCGGAGACCGTCACCGCGGGCTTTTCGAGCGACGTGCGTGCCTTCTGCATGAACGGCGGCAGATACACGCCCGGGATCGGGAACGCCGGCTTCGCGAACAGATAGCCCTGCCCGTAGTGCGCGCCGGTTTCCATCGACGCCATCGCCTCGTCTTCGGTCTCGATTCCCTCGGCCACCACGGTCGCACCAAGGTCCTCGCACAAACGCACGACGCCCTTCACGAGCGCTCGCTGCCGCGCGCTGCGGTCGAGCCCCATGATCAAGTCCCGATCGAGTTTCACGACCTTGGGTTCCAGGTCGGCGATGCGTCGCAGGTTCGAGTACCCCGCGCCGAGGTCGTCGATGACCATGTGCACGCCCCCGCGCACCCGCAGTTCCTTGATCACGTCGATGCAACGATCAAAGTGCGTCAGCGGCGTGCTCTCGGTGATCTCGACGTATACATCCGTGTCGTGCTGAAAGATCGGATCGTCCGGGCGCACAAGCCACGGCTCGTTCAACTCGCTCGGGTGAACGTTGACGAACACCGGGATCCCCGCGCACCACGGCACGGCGATCTCGCGAATCATGCGTCCAAGACGGCCACTGCAATTTACGCGCACGGCTTCGCGAAACAGCGTCGGTGGATCGGCGATTTCCTTCACGCGGCATCGCACGAGGGACTCGTGCGCGAAGATCGCGCCGGTCTTCATGTCGACGATCGGCTGGAACACGACGCTGAGGTCGTCGGGGCGGACGAGCTTGTGAATCGCCACCTCGCTGTCGCGTCGCTCGCGCTCCCACTTGAACGTCGCGCTCGACGGCGCTTCGGACAGGCGGTTGGTCCGAACCTTCGCGACGTGCGGCGGTGTGAGTGAGGGCGGCTTCATCCGTGAATCGACAGAATACACCATCCGGGACTTAACTATTTCACTTTTTAACTTTTGCCTGCGGCGGAGCGCGCTGCCTTCGGGCGTGCGGCCGCGGGCCACACTGTTGCGCCGCCACCATCCCGCGACGAAACTACGCTCCCGATGCACGTCGCGCGATCAGCGCGTCCAGGCTGCCCAGCACACCTTCGATTCGTCCGGCGCGTTCTGGGTCCAGCCGCTCTCGCCGACGCACGATCTCGAGGGCATCGCGCAGGTCACGTTCGGAAGCGTCTCGGTCTTCGAGGGCGACATTGCACAACGCCCTCTCGAACAGGACTGACACCGCCACGAGTGATTCGCGCGCACCGGCGTCCTCGAGACGGTCCACGGCCGAGTCGAACTTGGCGAGCGCGCTCGTCGGATCCACGTGCGCGACGCGTCGAGCGTCGATGAACCGAACGAGTGCCCCCGCCGTCCTCGCAATGCTCTCGGGCTCGACTCCGTCGTCCTCCCCGAGCCGCCCGTCGTGCGTGCGCGCCCACTCTGCCGCTTGGGCCAACGCTTCCGTCCGGCGAAGCGAATACTCGCTCATCACACGGATTGTAACGGTCTTCGCGATGCGATCGTGCACCGGCAGAAGCGTCTCAGGGAACTCGGCGTCGTCGTCCGCGCCGCGATCGACTCGCGCGATCGCACACGCTTCTCGGTCGATCTCGCGGTCGACCCCGCCGAGCGACTCGGGATCGTAGCGACGTTTCACGATTGCCAGCAGTCGATCGACTGGCGGAATGCCGACGCCTGCGGTGGCCAATTCGTTCATCACTGGAATGGCGTACGTCAAGATCAGCATCACGTTGCGTCGCCACTTCGCCATCGCGTCGCGAAGCACGTCGGCTCCGACGAGCTGGGTCACCGCTACGTTCGCCTCGAACGACTCCATGAACGCGTGCGCGAGCAGCAGCCGCGAGAAGCCGAGGCCGAACGCCCACACGTACACTCGCGCGGGATTCCAGTCGCGCCAGAGTGAACCGGTCGGCTGCACGATCATCGCGATCGCATTGGCCACTCGCGAGACGAGGGGTAGTTCTGCGGAGTGCCCGCGCGCGTACCGAACGCAGGCGTGCGCAATCGCCGCGCGCGCTTCGCGCTCGTCCATGCCGTCGAGCGCGACGACGCCCAGGTCCAGCGTCCACGTGCGAGTCCCGGTGATCTCGTTCCACGCGGGGCGCTCCGCGGACACCGCGAGATCGGCGTACGGCCCGATCAGGACACGAGGGGCTCCGCGAAACCGCAGCCGGCGTCCAAGTTCGTCGAGCCAGGCGAACAGGACACTGGCGTCCGCGCGCTCCACCTCGACGACATTTCGCTCGCGAATCGTGGGCGCACGAAGTCCCGCCAACACGCCGAGTGCGAACATGCCCGACAGGACGACGATGGCGAGAACCGAGAACCGCTGGAGGACCGGATCGTTCGCCATCGCGCGATGCACAACGGCGGCGACCGCGCTCGGCAGCGCAATCAGAATCGCGGGAAGTGCGACGATGAACAGGAACGCCGAGACGTACAGATACGTTCGGTAGCTGCGTCGCGATTGTCTTAACGCGCCGTCGCGCGACGCGGCGTCGGGCTCCGCGAGGCCGGCGATCACTTCGCGAAGGGCTCCGCGGACGAGCGTCACGCCGAAGAGCCGCACGGTCGCGAGCGAGAACACCGCGACGAAGCCAGCCATGAGCGCTGCGCGGACTGACGGCGGGAGATCGTGAAAGCGGCTCAACATGGACAGCTCCTGGGCATAGTCGCGCAAGTCGACCCTACCGGGGCGCGTGAATGTTCCCGATCCATGCGAGCGCCGCGAGATGCATGACCGCCAGGAGCCAGCACGTTCCGGCGGCGACGAACAGTGCTCGCGCCCGCTGCATGACGACCGCGCGCACGTCGAGCGCGGACCCTGTCGCGACGATCAACGGAACGGTGGCGGTGCTCACGAATCGAACTGCCGCGTGCGCACCGCGATAGTCTCGGTCGGGTGTCGACTCGTCCGTCGATACCGCCACACCCGACACATGGCAGCGCGCGCCGTCCGGAATCCACGTCTCGTCGATGAAGACCCGCTGAATGCCGTCCAAGTTCCAGTTCGCCCCGAGTGCCGCCCACTCTAGCGGGCACGCGTCCTCGAACGTCGCGGGATCCATCTCCCACTCCCGCCGCTCCCCGAACACGCGGACCGTCGACAGATCGACGGCGCAGCGATCCGGGCCTTGCAGCGCCTCTGCCCCGACGATCTCGCACGACGTGTGAACCGTGTCGTGCTTGTCCACCCGGTTGCGCGCCGAGACGCGAATGCCGAACGCGCGGCGAACGAGCACCGCGGGCGTTCCGTCCCAACTCGCGAGCGGCTCATCGGTCGCTCGCAACGTCGCGACGACGTTCGTCAGGCCGGGCCGAACTGCGGCGATGGGGGTCGTCCGATCGCGCCAGACCCGCGCCACTGGACGCAGGATCGATCGTGCGACGACGACGAGCGCAACGCCGCCAGCGACGAGCAGGACGATCAGGACGATGTCCGACGGACCGATCATCGCGGCTTCCGCACCGCGCCCGCGACCCACGGCGTCGACCGCGCCGCGAATGCGAGCGTGTACCCGACTGCCGCGACGACCGACGCCAGGCCGAGAACGATCACGAACCGCAGGTCGCTCCGCAGGTCGAACGCGCGCCGCCACCGATGGTCGATCACGGATCCGACGACGAGAACACCGGCGAGACGGCCGGGACACGCGTGGATCGCACCGTCCCGAACGCAGCCAACGACCTCGACGTGCGTCCCGCCGGCGATTCGGTGTTCGTAGTAGTGGCTGTCTCGACCAGAGCAGTTCGCCAGATCGGCAGGTACGGCGTCGTGGGCCACCGCAAACGTACTCGCGAGGTCGATGACGGTTGAACTCGCCCACGGGTTGTCGCCGGAATTTCCGCGGAGCACAGGCAGCGCGCCGGCACGGAGAAACGAAATCGCAGCGTCGCGCTGGCCGTCGCGCAGTACGAGCCCGTCGTGCTCGCCCCCGGCACACGACGGACGTCGCGCGCCGTTCTCGGAGCGATCCACCCACCAGTACGTGAGCGCTGCACGCTCCCCTCCGATCGTCACTCGATCGTGTGGTCCCTCGACGCTGCCCGCGTAGATCGCGGGACCGGCGTGCGGCGCCGCGAGCGTCGCGCGCGTAGTGCGTGCCAGTTCGTGCAGCAGCGCGATCCGCGGCAGGGCGCTCACGACGGCGGCGGTGCTCATCACGCCGACGACCAGCAGCGGCGCGACGGACACGAAGACGCTTGCGCGACTGGGGAGTTGCATCGTCGTTACCGGTACGCGATCGCGATCGTACGCGGGCTGTGCGCCGCGCGCGACGTTTCTCGGGAACGTCGGGACGGTGCTTGTCTCGGTCGCGAAGCACGTGCCGGCACGTGGCGTGCTGTGGGGGCTCATCGGCTTCTTCGTCGGGCGCGCCGCCGTCGCGCTGTCGCTCGCGGTGGGCGTTCTCGTACTCAACCGAGGCGCGATCCTCCTCGGCTACCTCGCTGTCATTCCGATCGCGATTCCGTTCCTCGGCGCCGGGATCTTCTTCGTCCACCGATTGCATCGCGGGGCGGCGAGGGCCGCGCTCCGGACGTCTTGCTGCGCTCAACGCCGCGAAACCCTGACGCGCCGGGCCCGCACGGCGGACCCACGTCACGCTGTTCGTTCAGCCTATGGTCACACTGAGATCGACCAGCACGCCCCCGGTGCCCGGCGCAGCCGCGGAACTCAGCATGTCTTGTGCCGGCGAAGTTCACGACGGTCGCACTGAATGCGCATTCCCGTCACGGCACACCGTGCGCCTCCCGACGCAACGCGTGCGCGCGAGTCTGCGAGGTGCCGTGCCAATCACACCGGAGCGGACGAGCACTCCACCGGCAACGCGCTCGATCTCGGCGATCCGCGAGTCCCTTGGTCCCAGGATGGGACCATGCTATCGTTGCGTCGTGCGTGTCATCGCACTCAGCACGTTGAAGCGGTTCCTGCGCGGTGCCTCGGGCCGCCGGGACGCAGAGCAGCCGGTGTTGGCTTGGTACCGGCAAGTGGTCGCCGCGAATTGGTCGAGCCCCGCCGCGCTGAAGCAGGACATTGGCACGGCGAGCATTCTCCGAGACGGACGCGCAGTCTTCAATATTGCGGGCAACAAGTACCGGATCGTCGTGTGGATCAACTACCCTTATCGCGTCGTCTACGTACGGTTCATCGGGACGCACGCGCAGTACGACGCGATCGACGCACAGACGATCTGACGAGGAGCGAGAACCATGGACGTCCGACCGATCAAGACGAATGCAGACCACCGGCGCGCGCTGAAAGCGATCGAGGGCTTGATGCGGGCCCGACCGCGTACGCCGAACGGCGACCGGCTCGACGTGCTGGTCACGCTCGTCGAGGCCTACGAGGCGAAGCACTTTCCGATGGACCTGCCGGATCCGGTGGAAGCGATCAAGTACTACATGGAGCAACGCGGTCTCACGCCGCGTGACCTCACCGCGTTCATCGGGAGCCGGAACCGAGTCTACGAGGTGCTCAATCGCACCCGTTCACTGACGCTCAAGATGGTCTGGCGTCTTCACGCGGGGCTCGGAATCCCGGCGGAGTCGCTGATACGGCCGGCCGAGAACGCAGCGGCGTGATGCGGTGGGTGGCAACGGTCCGCGCTGGCACGACGTCGCCGTGCTTCCATTCGGTCGGGGCGGTACGAAGAGAGTGACGAGCGACGTGTCACGTGCGCTGAACCTATGGGTGCCACGCTCCGCCGCCGATTTCGAGGCGAAACGTACTGGCCCAGTACGCGAACGCCGCGATGGCGGCAGGCCCCCACGTGGGAGGGTGCGGCGATGCTCAGCCCAAACCGAGGCCACTGGAAGCGCGTTCGGAATCCCGGCTGGATCATCGCAATCGCTGCGAGTGCGGTGTTCGCAGTGGTCGTCTTCCAGCCGCGCGGCGCAAGCGCGCAGGGATGGGGCAGTGGGGGATGGTCGTGCTGTTCCGCCAGTTGGAACTTCAGCCGAACGTCATGCACAAGTTTCAGCGCGCGCGGGAGTGATCGCCATGTTCTGACCGCCGCGGCGACCCGAGCCGACTCACCTCCCATCCGCGCCGCCGACCCGCGCTCCGGACTCCGTTCCGGACTCCGCTCCGAACCAAAACAAATCTCCCTCCCTCCCCGCCTCCCTGTTCAACCTTCCGGATTCGCCGCCCGCCGCGCCTACTCACGCTCTCAAATACAGCGCCGCCCCGCGGGTCATCTCGTCTCGCACGCGCCTCGCGAGGTCCGCGGGTTCCACCACCCGCGCGCTCGCGCCCCACCGCAACACCCACGCGACGACTTCCTCGGTGACTGCCACTTTGAATTCGCAACGCAGTCCGTCCGCCGAACGCGTCACGCGCTGCGTCGGATGCCACGTGCGCTCTTCGACGAACGACGCGACCTTCTTGTCGAACTCGATCACGACGCGCACGCGCTCGCTGCCCGCAATGATCCCGAACGCCCCGTCGAACAACCGGGACACATCGAACGTCGGGTCCCGCACGAACGCCGCTTGCGGCAACGCGCGCACTCGCCGCATGCGTTCGATTGCAAACGTTCGCGGCGCGCGCTTGGCCACGTCGATTCCCACCACGTACAAGCCGTTGCGATAGAACACGAGCGCGTACGGCTCCAACTTTCGTGGCCCGGGCGTCGTGCCCGCTTGATACTGGAAGCTCAGCGTGAGACTTCGAAGCACGCCGTCGAACACTTCGTAGATCTGGTCCTTGAAGCGGCGATAGTTCTTCGGTGCTTCGGGGATGAACAGGAAGCGATCGTTGTGCGCCGCGGCGTCGGTGCCCTCGGCGTGAGAAACTCCGGCGAGCTTTGCGAACAGTTGTGAAAGATCGTCGTGAAACGGCGTGCCTGCGAGCACGTCGAACATCTTGCGTACCGCCGCGAGCGAGTACCGCTGGAAGCGCGTCATGCGAACGGGTTCCGTCCCGCGTCCCGTGCGCGCGAGTCGCACGCGGCGCTCACCGTCGAGGGTGACGGTCTCGAGCGGCGAGCCCGATGCCTCGAGCGCGTCGAGGTCGCGACGGATGCTGCGCCCGGTCACTTCCAATTCGCGTGCGAGATCTTCGATGCGCGCGCCGTCCGGAGCGGCTTCGAGAAGTTGTTGTACGCGAAACAGCCGCGTCGCCTGCGTGTACGCGCCCGTGGGCCGGCCCGCCGATGTCCTGCGCGGCATGGGAATGGGTCTCCGTTGCGCGCTCAGCTCGAGGCGCGGAGTTCCTCTCGCACGACGCTCGCGATCCCCGCGGCGTCGAGACGATGGTGTGCGTAGAGCGACTCCGGCGTCCCGGACTCGCCGAACACGTCGCGCACGCCGTGACGGAACACGCGCGCCCGCGCGCCGCGCATGTCGGCGACGGCTTCGGAGACTGCACTGCCCATGCCGCCGATCACGTTGTGGTCCTCTGCGGTCACGATCAGCGGCACGCGCTCGGCCCACGCGCGAACGCCTGCAGCATCGAGCGGCTTGATCACCCCGACGTTCACGACGGCGGCCGCGATGCCCTCGCGGCCCAGTGCTTCCCGCGCTGTCATCGCGTGCATCACGGTGCCGCCCGATGCGAAGATCGCAACGTCCTTGCCGTCCGCGAGCGGATCAATCTTGCGCGGGTCGAAGTGGTATCCATCGCCGTGAACGCGCGTCACGTTCTGCCGCGTCAGTCGCAAGTAGGCCGGCTGCATGCACGCGTCGCTCACGAGCCAGCGGACCATCGCATGTGCTTCGACGTCGTCGCCGGGCTGGAGCACCAGCATCTCGGGAAGCGTTCGCATCAGCCCGATGTCTTCGAGTCCCATCTGAGAATAACCGTCTTCGCCGATGCCGACGCCCGCGTGCGTTCCGACGAGTCGAACGCGTGCGCCCGAGTAGGCGACGGAGATCTTGATCGTCTCGAACCGTCCGGCGAGGAAGCACGCGAATGAACAGCAGAATGGAATCTTGCCGGACAACGCCAGTCCTGCGGCGATGCCGATCATGTTCTGCTCGGCGATTCCGCATTGGAAAAATCGCGCGGGAAATTCCTTGCCGAACAGCTCGCTTTTCGTGCTCTTCGACAAGTCCGCGTCGAGCGCAACCACCGCGGGCACTTCGCGTCCCGCCGCGAGCAAGGCTTCACCAAACGCTTGCCGCGTCGCAACGGGCTTCACGTCCGCGCTCATCGTGCACCTCCCGCCGCGTCGTGGGTGATCTTCAATTCCGTGAGCGCCGCCGCCAGCTGGTCTTTCGAGAGCGCCGCACCGTGGAACTTCGTCGGATGTTCCACGAACGACACGCCCTTGCCCTTGACCGTACGCGCGACGATCATTTTCGGCTTGCCGACGCGCTCGTCGGCCCACGCGAGGGCGTCGAGGATCGCGTTGAAATCGTGGCCGTCGATTTCACGCACGGCCCATCCGAACGCTTCCCACTTCGCGACGAGTGGTTCTTCCGACGGCATCACTTCGTGCACCGAACCGTCGATCTGCCCGCCGTTCGCATCGATGACCGCGACGAGCGAGTCGAGCCCGAATTTCGCTGCGCTCATCGCCGCTTCCCAGACCTGTCCTTCTTGAACCTCGCCGTCGCCCATCATGCAGAACGTCGTGTACGACTTGCCGTCGAGTCGCCCCGCGAGCGCGATCCCTTGCGCCACCGACAGCCCCTGACCGAGCGATCCCGTGGGTGCCTCCACCGCGGGGATGAAACGATTGACCGGATGCCCCTGCAACGGTGAGCCGAGCTGCCGGAGCGAGCTGAACAGCGACGCGTCGAAATATCCGCGATGCGCGAGCACGGCGTAGAGCGCCGGTACGCCGTGACCCTTGGACAGGATGAACCGATCGCGGTCCGCCCACGTCGGGTTCTTCGGGTCGTGACGCAGGCGGTGCCAGAACAGCGTCGCGATGAAATCGATGGCCGAGAGCGAACCGCCGGGGTGACCGCTCGCGGCCTTCGTGATCATCTCCAGAATCTCACCGCGCATCCGCCGCGTGAGGTCCGTGAGCTGCGCGATCTTCTCCTGTCGGCTGGCGTCGGCCATGAACGGTCGCCTCCTCGCTTGCGGTTGCCGGTGCAATTCCGGCCGCGGCCCGCGGCAGTTACCACGGCGGCCCGGCGGGGGTCCATGGCCTCGCGCGCCCGCCCATCGGGAAGCGAACGATGGTACCGTCCGCCGCCGGACGCCGCGAGATGTCGCTCGATTTCGAACCCGTCATCGGCCTCGAAGTGCACGCGCAGCTTCTGACGCGGACCAAGCTCTTCTGCGGCTGCGCGACGACGCCGGCGGAACCCAACACGAACGTGTGCCCCGTGTGTCTCGGGTTGCCCGGGGCGTTGCCGGTAACGAACCGTGCGGCAGTGGAACTGGCGATTCGCGCCGGGCTCGCCCTCGGATGTTCCATCCGCGCGGTGAGCCGTTTCGCGCGCAAGAATTATTTCTACCCGGACTTGCCGAAGGGCTACCAGATTTCGCAGTACGAGGAACCCATCTGCGAGCGCGGACACCTGTCGATTCCGTCGTCCGCCGGGGGAACGACGCGAATCGGAATCACGCGCATTCACATCGAAGAAGATGCCGGGAAGAACGTGCACGGCGCGCGCGGTGACGACGTGTCCATCGTGGACCTGAACCGCGCCGGCATTCCGCTGATCGAGATCGTCAGCGAGCCGGATCTGCGTTCGGCTGCGGACGCCGCGGAATATCTTCGCGCGCTGCGAGACGTGTTGATGACCATCCGAGTGAACGACGGCAACCTCGAGGCTGGCAGTTTTCGGTGCGACGCCAACGTGTCCGTGCGGCTGCGAGGAACCGAGGCGTTCGGCACGAGGACGGAGATCAAGAACGTCAATTCGTTTCGATTCGTGCAGCGCGCGATCGACTACGAGATCGCCGATCAAGTCGCGAAGATATCGGCCGGCACGAGTGTTCGACAGTGGACCAAGCAGTGGAGCGAGAGCGCCGGCAAGACGCTCGAGATGCGCGAGAAAGGCAACGCCGACGACTACCGGTACTTCCCCGACCCAGACCTTCCGCCGTTGCATGTCGCGCCCGCCACGGTCGAAGACGCGCGCGCGACGCTCCCGGTGCTTCCCGCGGAACGCCGCGCCCGCTACGTCCACGAGTTGGGATTGCCGCCCGACGCGGCCGCGGTGCTCACGGAACATCCGGCATTGGCCGACTGGTTCGATCTCGTGATTGCGTGTGGTGTCGATGCCCGCCGCGCATCGAACTTTGTGGTCAACGAAATGAAACGCGACGTCGTGTACCGCGGACTCGACGCGGACATCCCCTTGCAGCCGAACGCGCTCGCCGAGCTTCTTGCGATGGTCGACGCGGGCACGCTCACGGGCAAGATCGCCAAGGACGTGTACGCGAAAATGGTCGCGACCGGATCGCGCGCCGCGGACATCGTGCGCGATGCCGGACTCAGCGTCGTTTCCGACGATGCGGCCATCGACGCGGCGTGCCGCGCAGTCGTCGACGCGAACCCGAAGCAGGTCGACGGCTACCGCAAGGGCAAGACCGCGCTGCTGGGATTCTTCGTGGGGCAAGTGATGAAAGCGACGCAGGGCCGGGCGAATCCCGAACGTGTGAACGCGACACTCAAGAGACTGCTCGAAGCCGAAGGAACCGGTACATGACGGACGGTGAAAACGCGGGAACTCGCGCGATGCGTGAGATCGACGATGTGTTCGACGACTTGGAAACGTTGCTGAAGAACAACGACGTGGGTGCCGCGCTCGCCGAACGCGGCGTGAACATCTCCCTCGCGCTCACGGCGGCGGCCGGCCTGCATGCGTACCTTCGTGGCAACAAGAACGCTGCGATCGAAGACCTCGGCACGGCCGTCGAGGAAATCGCGCGTCGCGCCGGCGTGGGAAGCGGTTGAGCCCTTCCAGGGCATTCATGCGCCGGGGGTGCAATGCTACAATTGGCTCGATGACTGTCGATCTCCACCGCGTAGTGCGCGTCGCAGGCGTCGCGATCGTGGGGCTGGCCGCCGCCTGCGCGAGCAGCGTGGGACCGGCGGACGGCCGTCCTCCCGCCGACGTCACGGGCGACGCGACGGCGACCGGCCCCGATGTGCGCAGTCAGCCGCTTGGCGCGCAGTGCTATCCCGCGCACCCGCCGCACGTGGCGGGCGCCCCATTCTGCGGCGGGACGTTCGGCTGCTTCTCGCGCGACGAGAACTACGTGGAAATCGACACGCCGCAATGCGATTCCCGAAGGTGCACCGTGTACCACTGGGACGAAGCGAACCACCCCGAGGGGGGCGAACGCGCGTTTTGTTCGTGCCGCTGCGCCGGCTCCGGAGTCCCCGGGCCGTTTTGCCCGTGTCCGTCGGGATTCACGTGCACGCAGATCTTTTCGTTCGGGGATCCGGCGTTTCGTGGGGACTATTGCGTGCCCGATCGGTTCCTGCGGTAGCGGAACGGACGCACAATCGCGACCCACCGAATCGCGTGATCGTTTAGGCTCCTAGGCCGAGAGGTGGAGCAAGCATGAGTTCAGTCTCCAGTCGCATCACGGTGATCGCCGATCTGCTGCTTGGCGCGGCCTTCGCGGACAAGACGATGGAGGGCCGCGAGGAAGCGACCGTTCGCAAATTGCTCGGGGAGCTGCTCGGCAACGCGGAGCTGCCCGCAGACGTCGACACGCGCATCAAGAAGTTCGACGCGAAGGCGTTCAACCTGGCGGCGGCCGCGAAAGACTTCGCGCAGGACCCGCCGATCCAAAAGCGAAAGTTGCTGGAACTCGTCGCGGCGATTCGGGACGCCGACGACGAAATTGATCTCGACGAGGACGAGTACCTGCGCACGCTAGGGCTCGCGATCGGACTGAAGGCCGCGGAGTTCGCGGACCTCACGCTCGACATCGAGATCGAAGATCTGAAACAGAACCTCAAGTCGTTGCGGTCCATTCCGCCGCCGACGCCTGCGAAGAAATAGCCCGACCCTCCGTGAGTTCGCCGTCCGACGAGGCGCCCGCGACAGACTCGCACGCGGAGACTGCGCGGGACTCCACACGCGGCGTCGCGGTCATCGCGTTCGCCAAAGTGTGGTTTCTGCTGACGGGATTTCCCCAGCAGGTGCTTCTGTTGTGGATCCTGCGGCCGGTCGCGTACGGCGTGTACGGCTCGGTGCTCAACGTCATCTCGATCGTCAACAACGTCGTGGTGACCGCGTCGATCCAGGGCATGAGCCGCGCCGTCACCGAGTCCGGCAACGCTGCGCTGCGCCGCGGACTGCAATTGCACGTGATGTTCGGGGTGTTCGCGTCGGGGTCGTTGATGCTTCTCGCCACGCCGATCGGCCTCGGCATTCTCGGCGACCCCCAGTTGCCCGGGCTGTTGCGGATCGCCGCCATCGTCGTCGGTCTGTACGCCGTCTACGCCGCGCTCGTCGGCGCGCTCAACGGTGCTCGCCGATTCCGGGCGCAGGCGGGCCTGGACATTCTGTTCGCGACGCTGCGCACGGGGCTCATCCTCGGGCTCGCGGCCACGCCGTTTGCAGTCCGCGGCGCCGTCTCGGGGTTTGCCGCGGCGAGCGTCGTGATCACACTCACGGCGGCGGTCGTGGTGTTTCGCACGCCGCTGGCGGAGCACCCACCGCCCGGCGACTCGAGCGCGACACCGTCACGCACGTTCGGTGAATTCGCGCGGCACTACACCCGATTTTTCGCGCCCGTGGTCGTGTACCAATTCGCGCTCAACCTGGTGCTGCAGTCCGACCTTCTCGTGCTCAAGGCGCTTCTCGTGCGTCGCGCGGGCGCGTCGATCCACGCGGTCAACCAACTCGTCGGGATGTACAAGTCCGTTCAGAACTTCGCGTTCTTGCCCTACCAACTTCTTCTCGCGGTCACGTTCGTCGCATTTCCCGTGGTCTCCCGAGCGACGCTGGCCGGCGATCGTGAAGCGACGCGACGCTTCGTGGCCGGCACCGCGCGGTTCTCGCTGCTCGCACTCGGGGCGATGCTCGCCGTCCTCGCTGGAATGCCGTTCCGCGTGCTGCGTCTCGCGTATCCACCGGGGGTCGCAGAAGGCGCGAACGTGCTCCGAATTCTCTCGATCGGGCAGGGCTTCTTTGCGCTCGCAGTGATCGGCACCACGATCATCGTGGCGTCGGGCCGCATCGCACTTGCGACGGTGATCATGGTCGGGACGTTCGCATGTACGTTCGGCGGTAACGTTCTGGGCGTGTTTCTTGGCCATTCCGGCGTCCATGCGCTGGAGGGGGCGGCGTCGGGGACGGCGGCCGGATCGTTCGCGGCGTTCGTCGTCGTCTCGATCACTTGTGCACGGACGTTTGGCGCGTTCGTGACGCCGGCGACGCTGGCGCGGGCCGTCATTGCCGCGGGCGTCTCTGCGATCCCGTTGTCGTTCGTCGGCACACGCGGAAAATTGCTGACCCTCGCCCTCGCGCCGACGGCGGTGGCCCTGTACATCGTCGCGCTGGTCGCCTTGCGCGAGATCGGCGCTGCCGAGCGCACGGCGATCGCTGGCCTGCTGCGTCGTCGCCGGCGACGATGACATCGAATTCCCCGCGACTCGCACATCGCGCGGCGAGCTGCTACAACTCGAACGTGAGCTTTCTTCTTCGCTGTGCCTTGATCGGCGCGGCCGCATCCGCGATCTCGTGCGGCGCCAACGCGATGTTGACCGACGGGCCGATCGGTTCGCAGGACGCAGCGGACAGCGCGGCGTCCGATTCGTCGGTGCCCCGCGACGGCAATTCGTCTGCGATCCCGTGCAGCGCCGATGCGTCCGCGGCGCAGGCGACGGGCCAGATCCGGGTCGGCGTGCAGGTCGACTCGACGCTGGACGTGATGCGCAACGCGGTCTGGGTCGCGGCGATGTGTCTCGACGGTCCCGTTTCCGAGCTTTCCGTGCGCGTCATTTCGCTCGATGCGACGGGAATGGACGCATTGGTCGGCGGCTTGCTGCCGGGCCGGTACGCCGTTCGCACCAGCAGTCTCGTCGTGCCAAGCGTCCGTTCGAACGACGTCGCCGTCACGCAACGCTCGCTCGCCGTGACGCAACTCGCCCTCACGCCTGGGCCGCGACTGCTCGGCAGCGCCCGCGCCGTGATTCACGCGAGCCGGATCGAGGCGCCGGTGATCGACCCACGGGTCGGTCGCGACCCCGTCGGCCGCGTGGTCGCAGAGTTTCTCCCACGCGACGCGACGAGTTTCGACGTCCGCGTACAGGTTCAGATGGCCTGCGCGACCTGCAGCATCGTCCTCGACCCGGCCACCGCGGAGATCCGCGTGACGCGCGCCGGGCAGCCCTTCGGGTTCGCCGCCGGCGCGTTTCCCCGCGCGACTCTGGCGTCCGGAACGTCGGCCAGCTTGACGCAGACGCTTACGGTCCCGGGACGACTCGACGATGCAGCGACCGATGTCATGCTTCTTTTCTTCGGCAACACGCTCCCGATGCGATGACACTCCGCGTCGCCGCATTCCGTCGTCGACGAACGCCGGTTCTTTCGGTACCACCGCCAACGTCATGAGTGACGCGACGTCGCGGGCGCTGTTCGAACGGGCGCAAGTGCGCATCCCCGGTGGAGTCAACTCGCCCGTCCGCGCGTTTCGTGCCGTCGGTGGCGAGCCGGTGTTCATCTCGCGTGCGTCGGGATGTCACCTCGTCGGCGCAGACGGTCGCGAGTACATCGACTACGTAGGCTCGTGGGGCCCGATGATCGCGGGTCACGCGCATCCGCAAATCGTCGCCGCGATCGTCGATGCCGCGCGAGACGGAACGAGTTTTGGCGCGCCGACGGAGCGGGAAGTGCTCCTCGCCGAAGCACTGTGCGCCGCCGTTCCGTCGATGGAGCAGGTGCGGCTCACGTCGTCGGGAACCGAGGCGTGCATGGCGGCGCTTCGTCTCGCCCGCGGTTTCACGCGTCGGGATCTCGTGGTGAAATTCGAGGGTTGCTACCACGGGCACGCGGACTTCCTTCTCGTGAAAGCCGGCTCGGGACTTGCGACGATGGGCGTGCCGGACTCCGCGGGCGTGCCCGACGCGATCGCGCGCACGACGCTGACCCTCCCGTTCAATGATCTCTCCGCCCTCGACGCGGCGTTTGCAACGCACGGTTCTCAAATTGCGGCGGTCATTGTCGAACCCGTCGTCGGCAACATGGGCTGCGTCCCGCCCGCATCGGGCTTTCTCGCTGGCTTGCGTGCGGCGTGCGATCGCGTCGGTGCGCTGCTCGTGTTCGACGAAGTGATGACCGGATTTCGCGTCGCGTTCGGCGGTGCGCAGGCGGCGTTCGGCATTCGCCCCGACCTGACGACGTTGGGGAAGATCGCAGGCGGCGGCATGCCCCTCGCGGCCTTCGGTGGGCGCCGCGACGTGATGCAACAGCTCGCGCCCGTCGGTCCGGTCTATCAAGCCGGGACGCTGAGCGGCAACCCGCTCGCGACCGCCGCGGGCCTCGCGATGCTGGAGGTTCTCCGCGCACCCGGTTTCTACGAGCAGCTCGAGCGGACGGGCGCCGCGCTCGAGTCGGGGCTTCGCGACGCGGCGCGACGAGTCGGTGTGCCGGCAACGGTGCAGCGCGTGGGCTCGATGTGGACGGTATTCTTCACAGATCGCCCGGTATGCGACTGGTCCACCGCGTCCGCAGCGGACCGCGAGCGCTTCGGTCGTTGGCACGCGGCAATGCTGGCGCGTGGAATCTACCTGCCGCCGTCGCAGTTCGAAGCGGCGTTTCACTCGTCTGCGCACGACGACCGGGCGATCGAGGCCACGCTGCGGGCCGCGTCGGATGCGTTCGCGGCGTGCGCTTGATTTGCGATAGAGTCCTAGGGCTTTTCCGTGGGCGACGGACGTGCGATGCTTCTGCGCGTCGGAAATTTTCGGAGGAGATTCATGTTGCGAGGCGCCTTCCTCTTTCTTTCCTGCATGCTGGCGACGACGTTCGCGGCGTGTGGTCCGAATCGTACCTTCGACGTCATCGTCGATGCCCCGCGGTCGGAAGCCGGCACGGGCGACGTGGTGGACGCCGGGATGGACACGGGCATCGCGACCGACGCAGCCGACGCGAGATCCGACGGCGGCATGGATGCCCGCGAGACCGGCAGTTGCGACTTCGCGTTGTGTGACACGACGTGCGTCATGGTGGGCGCGCCCGGCGGCACGTGCCGCGACGGTCGATGCATGTGCTTCGGTGTGATGCCGGACAGCGGTGCCAGCGAAAGCGGAATGCGCGATGCGCCGATGTTCGAGAGCAGCATCTTGACGTGCGTGCTGAGCACGGACTGTCCGCCGTCGCTGTTCTGCAACGGGATCGGCTGTACCGGTCCCGGCTTTTGCTCGCCGCGCGGCGATCCGGGTGCGTGTGGAAGCGAAGGCCCGCCGTCGTGTGGTTGCGACGGTCGACTCTACACGAACGCATGCGTACGCGTGTCTGCGGGTGTTCGCCAGGGCGGTGCGACGACGTGCTCGGCGATGTCCGACGGCGGCGGCGGATGAACTGAGCCGACGTCGTGGCGTCCCTGCTGACGGCTGTTCGCGATCTAGAGCGCGCGAGGCAGATTGCGGTCGTGCTCGTGCGCCACGGGTTCGGCGAGATCGTTTCCCGGATCGGCTTCGGTGGCAGCGTCGCGGAAACCGAATCGGAGTCGTCGCGACGACTGTCCCTGGCCGAGCGCCTGCGGCTTGCACTTCAGGACCTGGGCCCGTCGTTCGTCAAGCTTGGCCAGATCGCGTCGACACGGCCAGATCTCATTCCCGTCGACGTGATTGCAGAGCTGAAGAAACTTCAGGATTCGGTCCCACCGTTTCCGACCGACGACGCGCGCGCTCAGATCGAAGAGCAACTCGGTGCGCCGATCGACGAAGTGTTTCGTTCGTTCGTCGACAAACCCCTTGCAAGCGCGTCGATCGCGCAGGTTCATCGCGCGATTTTGCAAACGCCGGACGGTGACGAGGAAGTCGTCGTCAAGGTCCAGCGTCCCAACATCCGGAACACCATCGAGCGCGACGTCGACCTGCTCTATTGGTTCGCGCACACGCTCGAGCGCGCCGTGCCGGAGTCGCGGACGTACTCGCCGGTGGACCTCGTCGCCGAGTTCGATCGCTCGATCACGGCGGAACTCGACTTCATCCAGGAGGCCGAAAACGCCGAGCGGTTCGCGAAGAACTTCGAGGGCAACGAACACGTCGCGTTTCCGGGTGTTCATCGCCGCGCGTCGGGCAAGAAAGTGCTCACGCTCGAGTTTCTCGACGGGCGCAAGATCGAAAAAGCGCTCGCGGACGGTGCCGACGGCAAGCTCATCGCGCACAACGCCGTGGAGGTCATCATCAAGATGATCTTCGAACACGGGTTTTTCCACGCCGACCCGCACCCGGGAAACATCGTCATTCTCGGTACCAACGAAGCGCCCATTCTCGGGATGTTCGATCTCGGCCTCGTCGGGCACTTGTCACCGAACATGCGCGACCGCGCAGTGGACATCATGGTCGCGGCCGTCCGGGACGACATGGAGAGTCTTGCGGATGCGCTGTACGCGGTCGGCAAGCCCACGCGCAAGGTCGACAAGGCCGCGTACCGCGCCGACGTTGCAATGTTGGCGCGGAAGTATCTCGGGCGGAGTCTCAAAGAGATCGAGATGGCCAGCATGATCAGCGATCTCGTGCGCGGCGCGATGAAGCACGGGATCGACATGCCGCCGGACTTCCTGATGGTCGGCAAGGCCCTCATGACGATCGAGGGCATCGGTCGCCAGCTCGATCCCGACCTCGACGTGTTCAGCGCTGCGAAGCCTCACTTCTTGCGGCTTCTGGCGCTGCGTTACAGTCCGGACAAGCTCGGCAACGACCTGCTGCGAGGCATCGTTCGCGCGTACGGCGTCGCGGGGAACATGCCCGAGCAGGTCGGTGAGATCCTCGAGGACCTGCGCAAGGGTCACTTGTCCGTGCGAACGGAGGACACCGCGCTGCCGGCCATCGCGGATCGTCTCGGGCGGCGATTGTTCTCTGGGCTCACGGCGTCGAGCTTGCTGCTCGCGGGCGCGTACCTGCTCGCGAACGCGCGCCGACCGTGGCTCGGCGCCGGCATGCTCGCGTTCGGAGTGTTCTTCGCGTTCGGACACATGGTCCGCGACTGGTGGAGCCGGCTCAAGACGCCGCGGCGACTCTAACGCTTGATCGTGTCGTCGACCCCGAGCGAAGCGGGATCGACCGCTTGGGGCGCGCTCGGAATCTCGGCGTCCGGACGCACGGCCCGCATCGACGACGAAATCTTTCGCGGCGGCGGCTGCGAGAGCGAGCCGCTTCGAATCATGCGGAGATACATTTGCGCCGACTTGTTCTCGGGATCGACCTCGAGAGCCGACTGCCAGTGCGTCTCGGCCTCCTGCTTCTTTCCAAGAGAGAACTTCGTGATCCCCAGCATGACCCGGGCCGGCACGTACTTCGGGTTCGCCGCCACGGCCGCTTCGAATTCTCGCTCGGCATCTTCGAGCAATCCCATGTCTCGCAGCACGTTGCCCAAGCGCGTGCGCAGGTCGGCAAATTCCGGACAGAGCCACAGAGCCTTTCGAAACTCCGCGGCGGCTTCCGGGTAGAAGCCCAGTTCGGCGTATGCCTCGCCGACACCGGCGTGGAGGTTTGCAAGCTTTCCGCGCGCGAACGGCTCGATCTGCCGCGAGGCCTCGCCGGTGCGACGCAGCATGCTCTCGTAGACCTTCCGCGCCTCGTTGTAGAGCCCGAGATCGTTGTACGTCACCGCGAGATTCATGGCGGCTTCGGTGTAGTTCCCGTTGATCTCCAGTGCAGTCTCGAACCGCTTGCGCGCTTCTTGGAAGTCACCGCGGTCGTGGAGAACGACCCCGAGCATGTTGTGAACGTCTGCGAAGTTCTGCACGTGCTTGAGCACTTCGAGAAGATGATGTTCCGCACGCTCGTACTCGCGCTTGGCGTAGTGCTCACGTCCGAGAAGCAAATGCTGCTTGATCGCGTCGTCCATCATCGTTCATCCCCCGGCCGCGGGCCGAACCGGTGCACTCGCCGGAGCGCTCGCCGGAGCGCTCACCGGAGCGCTCGCCGGAGCGCTCGCCGGAGCCGCTGTCGCGCCGCCCGGGTTTCGCCCGATGAACGCGAGGTACCGTCGTGCACTCTCGACGAGGCTCGACGCTGGAAACGACTGCACGAGCGACTCAAACGCCTGCCGTGCCTCACTCCGCCGCCCCATCTCCAGGTACGTCTCGCCGATGCGAAGCAGCGCTTCGGGCTCGAGACCCGATCCCTGGTAACGATCCAGCACGGTGCGGTAGCGCGAGATCGCGGCGTCGAATCGTCCGCGGCCGAAGTAGAACTGCGCGATGTGGATCTCCGCCCGCGCGAGCAGTTCCCGCACACGGCGCAAAAACTCTCGCGCACGGGGCGCGTGTTCGCTCGTCGCGTAGTCTTCGAGAAAGCGTACGAGTTCGTTCTCGCCGTCACGCGTCGAGCTTTGGTCGCGCTCCCACGATGCGAGAAACAGTGCGAACTCGTTCGGAATCTGCAGGTAGTAGCTCCGCGCGATCTGAAAGTGCGCGTACACCGCCTCGGGCTGCGTCGGATGGTAGCGGATCCACGACCGGTAGCCTTGGACGGCCTGGGTGTACCGTTCCTGCCGTTGGTCGAGATCCGCGAGTCGCAACTCGGCGAGCCAGCCCCACCGAGACAGTCCGTAGTCACGCCGCACGCGCCGCAGGGCCTCGCCAGCCTCGACCGGATCTCCAGTGTTCAGCCGTTCATTGGCTTCGTCGTACGCATTGCGCGCGCGGTCGGCGTACGTTCGCCCCCGCGGGCGCTGAGTGCCGGCGCAGGACAACGTCATCAACGTTGCGCCGAGGATGAGCAGGTGGGCGGAGCGGGACCGGGTCATGGAGCGCGGGGAAGGTAGTCGGGTGGCGGCGCCGTGTAAACTCAACCGTTCGACCGCTCAGAATGGCTGAATTCCTCAGAAAGATTCGCTACACTGCCCGCACAGAGGTGGAGCCCATGCGTACGGTGATGGTTCTAGCGTTCGTTGCGTCGGTCTCGGGTTGCTATGTGTACGGTCGCGGCGCCGTCGTCGTCGAGCCGCCGCACGCGACCGTCGTTGCCGCCCCCGCGAGTTCGACTGTCGTCGCGGCGCCTGCGGCGACGGCCGTGGCAACCCCGGTCGCGGCACAACCCGTCTGCCCGAGCACCTGCACGCAGGGCGCGCCCGAGGTGTGCAACGGCTGCGACGACAATTGCAACGGCGTCGTCGACGAAGGCTGTTAGTCCCGCGAAACGAGTTCCAAGCAAGTCCGCTGGCCCCCGAGGGTCCGTGGCGGCCACCGTCGTAGGAGCGCCACGTGAGTCGGGCGAAAGTCGAGATCGCAGCGACGTGGGTCGTCCTCGGGGACTGGCACGGGGTCCCACGTCACGCCGACGACGAGGCGACTGCGTCCGTCGGCTGGCACACAGCGCTCTGCGATGATCTCGCCCGCCTTCGGAAGGCGCACGACCTTGCGGTCGACCACGTGCTCGTTGCAGGCGACATCGTACATCATCCGTCGCGGCGCGCGTATGCCGCGGCGACCGAGTCGCTCCGCCGCGTAACGGACGCCGCGGGCGTCACGATGCGTGAGCTGTTCGCCGTGCCGGGCAATCATGACGTCGATCGTCGGCGTGTCGACGGCGATCTGCTCCTGTCCGCACTGCACGACACCGTTCGTGTGCGTCCCGCGCGGATGGACCGGGCCGTCGCAGAGTATTCCGACGCGCTCGTGTCTCCGTTTTCGGCGTTCGGATCGTTCGCAGCGCAATGCGCGGTTCCGGAGCAATCGCCGGGATGGTTCGGTGCCGCGGCATCTTGGTTTTCTCACCGCGCGGGTCGCCCAAAGACGCCTGTCCGGGTGGTTGGCTGGAACAGCGTTCTTGCAAGTGACGCAAGCGACGCGCGCGGCTCGCTCGTCCTGCCCGAGGGCATGATCGCGTCCGTTTCGTCGGCCGCTCCCGACGAGGTCGTCGCAGTGCTCTGCCATCATCCGATCGAGTGGCTCGCCGACGGACCGCGGCTTCGCTCGGTTCTCGACGAACACGCGCACGTGTACTTGCACTCGCACGATCACGAATCGACGGACGCGCCACGGTCCCGACCGTCTCGCACGCCCGGTGGCTCGTGGATTCTCCCCGTGGGCGGCGCGTATGTGGGACCGCGAAGCGATGCGTCCTGGCGCGTGCGCTATCTCGTGATGCGCATCGAACTGCGCGACGACGGTCCCGTGATGCGAGTGTGGCCGCGCGCGGCATCGCTCTCGGACAGCATGTTCGCGCCAGCGATCGATTCGTCGGGTCCGTCCGTCGAAGGCGAGAGCTGGATTCTGCCGATTCGTCCTCCACGCGTCGGGTGGATTCGCCCTGGCGCACGCGCGGCACGTCCGAGCGCGAGTCTCGACGAACTCGTGGCGCCGTTCGTCGGCGAGAGCGTCCCGGCCGCTTCGTTGCCGCGGCGAAGCGTCGCTCCGGGCGTGCGCCGCGCGATGTCGCTGCGCGCGATGCCCGCCGTGCGTCCCGGCGTGCGACCGCTTCTGCCCGAACTCGACGAAGGCGCGTTCTTCGGCCGATTCGATGCACTCCGAGCGCTGCGCGAGCGCATCGGCGGCGGCGTCGAACTTTGTGTCATCGGGGTACACGGCGCGCCGGGTGAGGGGAAGACGGCGTTGCTTCGCCGATTCGCGACGCGCGCGCGGGACGAAAAGGAATTCGCCGGCGGCGTGTTCTGGCTCGACGCGCAGCATCCCGCGTCGTTGCGAGCGTCCTGGGAACTCGCAGCGCTGGGCGTCGGTGCGCCCCATGGGACCGAGCCCGCCCGAACACGATTTGCGACCACCATGAAGACCCGCGGTCCGTTCCTCCTCGTGCTCGATGGCATCCACGCCGCGTCGGCGATCCACGATGCCCGCGCCGCCGTCGCGGGATTGCCCGCCACGGTCTTGTTCTCTGCAACCGAGTCCTCGTCGGTCACGTCCGTCGGCGCAAGCGCCCACTTCCTGGCACCGCTGCCGATGTCCGACGCGCTCGGTGTTCTCGAGAAGGCCAGCGCCGGAATCCGTGACCCAGTTGCGCTCTCACAAGTCTCGAAGCTTCTCGGTCGCAACGCGTTGGCGCTCACGGTTGCCGGTCGAATGCTGCCCGCCGGGCCCGGTCTGTCACGCTACGTCGACACGCTCGCGCGCGCCGTCGGGGCCGGTGGCGCCTCCACCGCTGGAGCCGTCTATGCGCTGCTCGATCTACTCTGGACCTCGCTCGAGGAGCCGGCACGGGACGCGTGGCGCTTGCTCGCGTCATTCGTTCCGCAGACGCCGGTCGTCCAGACCTGGGTCGACCGCTCGGCGTCGGCGTTGTCGGACGCCGCACGGCGCAGTCTGCCGTCGCTCGTGGCGGCCGGGATCGCGCACCGGGACGAATCGATGGGCCTCTGGCGACTGCACAGTCTCGCGCACGCGTTCGGACGCGTGCAGGTCACGGCCCTCGACGAACCGGCGTTCATCCGCCACGCCCGCGCGTTCGCTCGTGGCGCCATCGAATCGCTCGGGCCCATACTCGATCTCGAAGACAGCGTGCTGACGGCGCTCGCGACGACGCAACTCGAACCGCTCGACAGAATCAGGACGCACTGCAGTCCGGAAGACGAGTCGCGCGTCGCCGCGATCATCCTCGTGCTGGCCGCTCGCATGGGCGGGCCCGCGGCCGTCGGCGCGTACCGACATCTCTTGGACGACGCGGATACTCCCCACGGACTCGGCGCGTCCGATCGGCGTGTGTGGGCGCTCGACGTGCTCGAGGCGGTGCTAGCCCACGAGCGCGTGACGGCATCACCCGACCGCTCGACGGACGGAAGCGCCGCGGTCCGCCTTGCGTCGCTGCTTCGTCAGTCGGGTTCGCGCGAGGGCATCGAAAACGCCCGCACGATCTTGGAAGAGAGCGTCCGAGCGGAATCGGGTCGCGATGCGCCGAGCGCCTCTCGCGTTGCGGCCCTGCGACTCGAACTCGCGCAGGTGTTCCTCAAGCTCGGCGGGGCGGACGCCGTGGCCGCCGCCCGCGCGCACGTGGACGCGGCGCGCGAGGACGCGCAGCGCGCCGGTGCGGATCGCGGCGAGCTGATCGTGCGGGCATACTCTGTCGCCGTGGACGTCGATGCCGCGCAGAAGATGCTGACGTAGCCGACCGCAGCCCCGATGCGTCAACGCCGCCGTTGGCGCAGCTGCGGCGCGTCGATTTCGGCAATGCGCGATTGCGCGCGTGCGCGGTCGAGCGTTCCGTGGCCCGTCAAGGCCGATTGGTACAGCTGCCGCGCGTTCGTTCGGTCGTTTTCTTCGAACGCGATGTCCGCACGGAGCATGAGGGCCGGCGCGTAACGCGCGTCGTCCGACAGAATCCGGTCGAGGTACGCGCGGGCGAGGGAATTCTGCACCATCGTGTGCGCGAGCTCGGCTGCGCGCATGCGTGGCGCTGGATCGTTGGGCATTAGATCGATCGCACGATCCCACTCCCGCAGCGCGTCCTCGCGTCGATTCGACTGTGCGAGAACGTCGGCGAGCGCCGCGTGTGCTTCGGCATCGTTGGGCACCTGTTCGATGGCCGCGCGCAGGGGAGCTTCGGCCTCGGCCGGCTGACGATTCGCGAGTCGCGCACGCCCGAGTCCCGACTGCGCACCCGGTTGCGTCGGCGCGAGCTGCACCGTTTGCGTGAACGTCTGCAGTGCGTCGGCGGTGGAACCCGCTGCAAGTTGCGCGTCGCCGAGGACCACGAGCGCCTCAGCCCAGTTGGGCCGTCCCTGCGCAGCGCGCTGCAACACGGGCAGTGCTGCGGCGTGCTCGTGCCGTCGTCGCAATAGAAAACGTCCGAGCGCGAGTGCGGCCGTTGGATCGCTCGCGTCGACTTCGACCGCGCGCCGGTACGCCGTGTGCGCCTCGTCGAACCGCTGCGCGGTTTCGTACATCAGTCCCAAGCCAAGGTACGGCTCGTCGCGGCCGGCGAGGGCGGTCGCCGCTGCGCGATAGTGCGTCTCGGCTTCCTGCACGTGATTGCTCATTCGGTTCGAGTCCGCGATCGCGAGATGAAGCTCGCCGTGGTTTGCGTCGATCGCGGAAGCGAGGGCGATGGCGCGCTCGGCGAGCGCAACGCGATGCCACACGAGATACGCTCGCGCCGAACACACGTGGCGCCAGATGGCCTCGGGACCCCGAGCCGGCAGCGCCCGGCACGCCGTCTCCGCCGCGCGGAAGTTGCTCTGGTCGAATCGCACACGCGCGATCTCGTACAGCGCCTCGACTCGCTGCCCACCTCGCGCACCCCGGCGTAGCATCGCGACGGCTTCGTCAAAGTGGCCCGCGCGACGCAGCACTCGCCCGAGACGGACTTGGGCGGCAGCGTCGTTCGTCTGGGCCGCCGTGCGCAGCGCCGCCAATTCGCTCTCCTGCGCGCGCGCGCGTCTCGCCAATGAAACGACGGCAACGATCGCGAACGCGGCGAAAATGATTCGGACGAACATTGGGTGGTTCTTGGCCATGCCGGCCGGAAGGTAGCGCGAGTGCGAGCGTGCGCCAACCTTCGGTGCGGCGCGTGGACGGCTTACATCGGTTGGCAGTCGCCGAAGTCCGGTGGCCGATCGCGAATGCCCCGGCAGACGAATCCCATCGGACACGTGCGAAACGCCCCGCCGCCGTCGGCCGGTGACGTCGCGGTTGGGTCGCACACGCGTCGGCACGTCGGCGTGCCGGTGCCGGCGGTGATGCACAGGTGACCTTGGACGCAGTCCGTGGATCGCACGCACGGGTCGCCCGCCATCGCCATCCCGGCCACAGCGCATGCGGTCGCGCCTCGTACGTCGATTGCTAGACACGTTTGTGCCACGGTTCCGCGTCGCGGGCAGTCCTGCAGGTGCCAGTCGCAGCTGTCCGCACTGCAGCCCATGAAGTCGACACCGTTGATGTTCACGGAACACGTCGCGTTGACTCGGCCACCGGTGGCGATGTCGCGGCAGCGATCGGTGTCGGCGGGTCCGCAGCAGAGTTTCACGCAACGAAACGTCATCCCCATGTCGTTGCTCAAGCACGCGAATCCCTCGCGACACGGCATGGCCGCGCCGCAGGGCGCTTCCCACCCTCCCACACCCGCCGCGATGCATCGCCCCGTCTGCATCCCGGCCGCTCCAGTGAGCGAGCAAGCCTGTCCCGTCGCGCAGCCTCGATTGGTCACCGGGTTGCACACCGGGATCATTTCGCCGCAGGTCGCACCGCCGGCATCGCCGGACCCGCCATCGCCGACATCGCTCGGCACGTCTCGCACGTCGACGCTCGGGATATCCCCCACGGTGTCCGTCGCTCCGTCGCCGGTGCTGACGTCGTCGATCGTCGATGGTCCGCCGCAGGCGGCCAGAGTGAATGCTGCCAGCGTTGCGCACGCCCACTGCTCCAGAGTCCCCATGTTCCCGAGTCGGATCGTACCTCAGCGGGGCGCGGCGGGCGATGGCCCCACGCACGCCGCTGCCTGCTCACCGCCAGGTCGCTGCGTTTGGATGCCCCCCCATCGCTTGCACCAGCGCCTCCCGCGGGTGAACGAGCAGCGCGACCTGCGAGCCCTGGAGAAACGCCGCGTCCCACCCGCCGTCTCCCATGCCCAGCGTTGGCGGCCAGTCCCCGGCGGCCCGGAGCGCGGCGCTTTTCGCGTCCTGGATCGGCACCGGTCCGCGGAGGTCGCACGAGACCCTCGTGTCGTCGATGAACAGATTGGCGCCGGTCACGCGGTCGAACGGGAGGTCCGCGGCGCGGAGTGTCCACTCGACGACAAGGCCAAGACTCGCCGTGACGACGTGGATCGCGAAGCCGCGACGCTTCAGCTCGTGCAGGAGTTCTCGCACGGGTGCGCGCACGGAACGCGCGACGACCTCCGCCGCGCGGCGGCACCAGTCTTCGAGCGATTCGTGGCTGCGGCCACCGGAGGCGCGCGCTTCGATGCTGCAGATCGCGTCGACCGAGATCGCGCCCGCGAAATACGCCTCCAGGAGCCTCGTCGCGAGGGCGGACGTGGTCCCGCCGGTGCCGGGACCGAGCCAACGACGCGCTTCCGACGCGACGATCGTGCGCGCCGCATCCGACCAGCCGTCTTCCGCTGCGAACAGCTGGAAGAGCGTGTCCCCGGCGTCGCCGGTCCAGAGCGTTCCGTCCGCGTCGGTTGCAACGACACGTGGCGCTGCGCTCGGCGCGGCGTCAATGCGATCCAGGATCTCCGCGATGCGTGGGTCCATCGTCGTTGCGCGATTCTCGTAGCACGATGTCCGCCGTCTCGACACGCGCCGACGGTCGCGCTAGTCGTCGGGCCATTCGGACGACGCGATGACCCCGCCCAGAATCCCGTGGCTCTCCTGGTCGTGCGTCTCTGTCGCGCTCGCGTTGGTCGCATTCGGCGCGCTCGCGACGCCGCCTGCCATCCAGGTCACGCAGGGCGTCCCGACCGGTTCAATGCCGAAGGGCGTTGCGATCTCTCCCGACGGCACGCGGTTGTACGTGGCCAACTACGGACAGCTCGATCGAAACAACGTCACCGTGTTCGATGCCGCGGACCTCCGCCGACTCGCGACGATCGACGTCCCGGGAATCGTCGTGGAGTCTGTCGTCTCCGCGGACGGGCGAACGCTGTACGTTTCGAACTTTCGACGCAGCAGTGTCCAGTTCATCGATCTGCAGGACAATCGCGTCGTGCGCGAGGTGCGAACGACCGGGAGGAATCCAAAGATCGTCGTGTTGTCCCCCGACGGGCGTCGCCTATTCGCGGCGAACTGGAGCAGCCAGAACGTCACGGAAATCGATCCCGCGACCGGACAAGTCGTTCGCACGTTGCACGCCGGGGACAATCCCCGCGGGATGGCGATCACACGCGCAGGCACGCTGTACGTCGCGAATTTCAACGGGCACACGATCGACGTGTTCGCCGGCGCCAACCTCGATCAGCACCATCGCATCGACCATGTGTGCCGAATCCCACGGCACCTCGTACTCTCGCCGGACGACGCGACGCTGTACGTCTCGTGTCTCAGCATGGGGCAGGTCATCGCGATGAACTTGCAGACCGAACGAGTCGAGCATCGCGTGCGCGTCGGCTCGATGCCCAAGGCGATCGATCGGTCACCCGACGGACGGTATCTATACTCCGCGAACTACGGCGGAAGCTCCGTCAGCGTCGTCGACACGACCGACTGGACCGTTCGTACGCTCGACGTGCCGCTGATGGACCACGCGAGCGGGATCGTCTCCGCGCGCAGCGGCGTGCGATTCTTCGTCACGGGCTGGTACGACGACCACTTGTACGCTGTCGGACTCGCCAGCACCGGCCCGACATTTTCGATCACACCTTCGCAACGTGCGACGACGCTACAACGGCGCGAGTTTCACCGGCTCAATCCGGCCGAGTAGCCGCGCTCGAGACCGTCGCCGGCGGTCTTGGGCCCGGGGTTGCGGTCGTCGCGGGGGGGGGGGGGCTCG
>Ga0080064_1002473_pt1 | contig 31240 bp, 31 predicted proteins | sample Subgrocontami54m_FD_69260 | JGI IMG/M metagenome (GOLD analysis project Ga0080064, IMG submission 69260) | Subsurface groundwater microbial communities from S. Glens Falls, New York, USA - GMW46 contaminated, 5.4 m (SPADES assembly) (version 2) ...
CCTCCGCTTCGCCAGCCGAGGACCATTCTGGCGGAGAAGAAGGGGTTTGAGTAGAAGAAATCATTAAACGGCAAAGTGTGACAATGCAGTTTGTCTCAATAGAGGGGGTCACCCCACCGGGGTGAGTCCCAACTGAGCCATGGCCCGGAAACGCGCAACCGTATCGGAAAGCGTCTCTGCCGCACGCGGTTCGAAATCCTCCCGGCGAGCCTGCTCCGGCATCATCGGATAGAGGCGCGACAAGGCATGGATTGAATACGCCGTGGTTACGAATCCGGTTAGGGCGTTCCTGTTCCAGCGTCCGTAGGGATCCTGCATCCGCAGCAATGCGTCCACTCCACGCTTCACAGCCGCATCCGAATCCGTGTATCCAAGCGCAGCAAGGGCCGTGAGCGCCAATGCGGTTGGCGCGGGGTCAATGTCTTTGGGATCTGACCGGGTAGTCTTCCAATGCAGGCCAAGATCCTCGGTGACGCCGGGATCAAAACCCCAGCTACCGTCCACATGCTGGGTCTGCCGCAGCCGCCTCTCATCCACGACAATCTGCGCCCGCAGCTGGGACCACAGGTTGTGCGCCTCGTCGGTCCCTCCGCGAAGTGCTATGTAGTCCCGTGGCAGCGTCGTGCGCACAAACTCGATGCGGTTGGACAGATCGTCGTTGAACCTGATGTTGATGGTAAGCATCCGCCGCATCTTGTCTTCCAGGGCGGCCATGTACTTTTCATCGTTTGTGCGGGACCAGGCAAGCCGCAGGATCTCGCCGGCGAAGCGGTACACCACAGCCTGTCCTACGTTGGATCCCGGTCCGGCCGCGTTCACACCGCTCGGATCGCTGGACTGCAAGACAAAATTCGCTGTGCGAATCTGCTGCGCGGAATGCAGCCGGCGCGGTGCAAGAACACTCTCCAGCGTCGCCACGTTGTATCCAGCCACGCGAGTCCCGGCCGGGCCGTCGCCCAAATCATAGGGCGCAAGGCTCGTATTGTTGGCCGCGTCCTGCAGCACGTTGGTGGGCCGCAGTGACTCATACATCACGTTCATCAGATGCCGAAAATTAGCCACATTCTCGGGCCGGTATCCGTATCGCATCGCGCCGGCCGGACCCCAGACTCCGGACTGCGTGTGGCAGCTCATGCAACCGGTGCCCAGCAGGCTCCCGGTGTCGCGAATCCGCCGGTCCACGGCAGCGCCGCGCGGCCGATTCTGCAGCCAGGCATCCACCTGGCTCATGTGGTCATACATCGCCTGCCGCACCGCCTCTCGCGGGTCGCTGTACGGCCCAGGCTTCCGCAACCGCAATTCCACTTCATAGCCGGGCGAGTTCGCCTCCACGCGCAGGAAATAGATTCCGCCCGGCCTGAGGAGCCGGGTGATGCCGGTGCGGTAGCCTTCATTTTGCTGGTGGACCCGCTCGTTGGCATTTGCTCCCTCGCGGTATTCCTTGCCGTCCCCAGTGTAGAAAAGCAGCTGCGCCACGACGAATGGGTCGGGAACCACCAGGTTCCCCGTGAACAGCCGCGGCTCTGTCCCCTTGTAATCCAGACGGAACCAGTCGTCGCCCGCGCGGCCGATCTTGCCGTTGTCGAAGTACTCGATATCATCGGCGCCGCCGGTGATGTGCAACGTCTCATCGGCGCCCGAGGCTCCCATCGTGACCGGCTGCGCCTCTGCGATGCTGTCATTGGGTTCCGTCTCCAGCACCATGCCCCGGCGGGAGACACCGAACGCCACAGGGTTCATCTTCACCCGCAGCTTGACCTGTTTGCCCGCGGGCCAAGGCGTCTGGCGCGGGAACGTTTCCACTTTCGAAAGCGATCCAGCCTCGCGCCAGCGTGGAAGATTGAAGATTGCCTCTTCGTCATCCACTACGGATACTTTCAGAGCATACGTTTTCGATTGTGGCGCCCGGTACACAATGTAGAAATCCGGATCCAGCGCGTGGATCACCTTGCGGTACCCGGCCCACTCCACGGCGAGCCTGCCGTTGGGAGGCAGTTCAGATGGCGCGGGCAATCCGGCGGACACCTCAATCGTATCCCCGGCCTTCAGTGCAATGGATCTATGGAACGGGGCGGACGCTCCCACCATTTGCAATCCATCCGGCCCTTGCGCGATGCAGGCGGCCGCCGCCGGCAACAGCAGCATCGCGCCTCGCAACATGATTGGCATCCCTGGCAAAAGTTCTTACCTTCCTTTTTTTGGGTATTGTATCAACAATAACGTTCCTCACCGTTGGAACGAATGATAAAATTGATACTTGGATCCTCAAGCAACTGAAACGGATTTTCTCGCCGAATCCATTGAGCTGGCCCGTTCGCAGGCTCGGGAACAGCTCGCCGCTGCCTGGCAAATGCATATCGCCAGTATTGAGGAGAACCTAAGGAATAACTGGCAGCGGCACTTGGACCACCTGTTGGAAGAACGTTTTTCTGAGTTGGGTCAGGCCATCGAATCGAAAATGGAGGCCCGCTTGATTCAGGAGGTGGAATCGGCTCGACGCGCCACGGCACGGCAGTGGAGTGAACGCATCAATCAATTCATCCGTCGCCTGCGGCAGTCCGGCAATCAGGAACAATGGACATCGGCGCTCCTGGACGCCGCCGCCCGGTATTGTGGCCGCCCTGCGTTGCTGGCCTTGCAGGGGGAACAACTCCGCATGGAGAAAAGCATCCCGCCGGTCGAGCCTTTTCTCGTATCGCTCGATCAGGCTCCGGCACTGCGCGGGGCAGTGGATTCACTCGATCCGGTAGTCGCCGCTGCGACCTCAAACGAACTGTCCAGCGCGTTGATAATGGCAATGAACCCTGCCCCAACCGGCCGCGTCCACCTGTTTCCCGTCACCAGCCGCGGCAAAGCCGTCGCCGTCCTGTACGCCGATGGTGAACCGGAGGAAGTGGATAGCAACGCGCTGGAGTTGCTTGCCACGGTAGCGGGTGCGGTTTGGGAGAGCCGCTCCGCCATGGTGGATCCTGAATCAAGCGGCCTGATCTCCATTCAGAATGCCGCAGCCCCTGCCCACTCGCCTGCCTGGAATCAATTGCCGCAGCAGGAGCAGGACCTGCACCTGAGAGCACAGCGTTTCGCGAAAGTGCAAGTGGCTGAAATGATGCTGTATCGCTCGCAGGCCGTCAAGCAGGGCCGCGCGGAACGCTCCCTCTACACCGAACTGCGGGAGGAGATCGAACGCGGCCGTACAGCTTTCCACCAGCAATTTCTGGAGAATGCCCCTTCCATGGCCGACTACTTTCATGTGGAGATGATCCGAACCTTAGCGAATGACGATCCAGCACTCATGGGCGCAAACTATCCTGGCCCGCAGGCATAAACGGGTCCGGGCGGCAGCCTTCTGCCTGGTTGCCGTGCTGTGCGCGACGGCGCCGCCGGCGCCGGCACAACAACTCGACGCGCTGGTGCGCGCTCAGCGCGAAAAACCAACCGCTGCCACCGCCGCCGCGTTACGCGCCTATCGCAAAGTGCAAACGGGCGTCAAGGCAGCCTTGGCGGATTTCGCTCTGGGCCAATTGGATCTGGAAAATGAGCGCAATGAATCCGCGCTCGCCAACTTGCAGGCAGCCGCGCCGAAGCTTCCTTTGTTGAGTGACTATTGCGCCAATGGTATCGGCCGGGCGCTGTTTTTTCTGGGAAAGAAGCCGGAATCCATTCGCGCACCGGAGACCGCGGCCGCCAATCAGCCGGTTTCCCCCCTGAAAAACCAGGCCCTCCTGCTCTCCGCACAATCCTACATCGATCTGGAGGAGCCGGCCCGCGCCGTGGAGCTGTTGCGCCGCAACCTGAATCAACTTCCTATGCCTTCCGGTTTGATCATATACGGCACGGCGCTGGCCGCCGCCGGTGCCGGTTCCGCCGCAGCCGTCCAGATGCAGCGTGTGTATTACGAATTTCCTATCTCCGCGGAAGCCGAAACCGCCGCGAAAGACCTTGCTGAGCTGGAGTCCCGCTTGGCCGCTGACTATCCGCCGGTCACTGGAGCCGCCCTGTTGGGCAGAGCCACAAAACTTTCCGAAGCGGGCAAACACAAAGAGGCGCTCGTGGAACTCAATGCGATGCTTCCCAAGCTGGCCGGGCTGGAACGCGACTTGGCGCAGGTCCGCATCGGCGCAACCCGGCTGCGCGCGGGCGAGACCCTTCCGGCACTCAGCTACTTGACCTCGCTCAACGTGAAATCGCCGGAGGCCGATGCCGAGCGCCTACATTACGCCGCCACTGCCGCCCGGCGCGCAGCCCGATTGGATGATGCGCACCAGGCCCTGCACCTGCTGGATGAGCATCATGCTCAGTCGCCATGGCGTTTGGAGACACTGATCTCCGTCGGCAATCATTACCTGCTCTTGAATCAGCCGGAAATGTATGATCCGCTCTTTCGCGCCTGTGCCGATTCCTTCCCATCAGAGGCGAGAGCTGCCTACTGCCATTGGAGAGTGACCTGGAACAGCTACCTGAACAGACAAGGCGGCGCCGGCGCCCTGTTGAAACGCCACCTGGAGCTTTTCCCGGAATCGGAACAGGCACCCGCCGCGCTCTACTACCTGGGCCGGCTGAGCGAGGACTCCGGTGATGCGGCCGCGGCGAAGTCCTACTACCTGGCGATCCTGGCTCGTTATCCAAACTATTACTACGCCGTCGTTGCCCGGGAACGGCTGTCGGAGCGGCCAGTCTCGGCAGCGGGCCTCTCGCCTGCCGTCGGAACAATTCTTTCCGCGTTACGGCTGACGCCTGCGGGCAGCTTTGGCGATTTCCAACCGGATCAGGCCACCCAACTCCGCATCGAAAGGGCACGACTACTCTCCAGCGCCGGATTTGCGGACATGGCCGAAACCGAGCTCCGCTTCGCGGCCAAAACCGACTCGAAGCCGGCGCCGCTCGCCATCGAGTTGGCCCAATCGGCCTCGCGCCGGGGTGCTTTTGACAAGTCCTTGCGCTACATCAAATCGGTTTCCCCCGGCTATCTGAACTGGGACCTTAAATCGGCGCCTTCCACTTTTTGGCTGTTGGCCTTCCCCATGCCCTTCCGGCAATCGCTGGAAAAACATAGCAAGCAAAACGACCTGGATCCGAATCTTGTGGCCGCGCTGGTGCGGCAGGAATCTGAATTCGATCCGAAAGCTGTTTCTCGTTCCAGAGCGGTTGGACTCACCCAGGTGCTTCCTGGAACGGGCCGCGAAATCAGCCGTAAGCTCGGCCTGCAATACCGCACATCGATGCTCTATCAACCGGACTCCAATCTGCAGCTCGGAACCTTTTATCTGAAGCGGCTTGTGGATTCGCTTGATGGAAATTGGGAGGCAGCCCTCGCCGCCTACAATGCCGGCAAATCCCGCACGCTCAAATGGCTTAGCTGGGGCCAGTTCCGCGAGCCTTCGGAATTTATTGAAACCATCCCGTTTTACGAAACCCGGGACTATGTCCAAACCGTGCTCCGGAATGCCGACATCTACCGCCGTCTTTACTCCGCCACCGCCGCTGCTGTACCCTCGTCTGGTGGGAACTCCTCCAGTCAAGCAGTCCGTTCAGCCGGACGCCCGGACGCGCCCGATTCCGTAGCCATCGCACCCAGCACTTTACTGAATCCGTGATCCGTGAAATGACGCGGCTTGCGCTCCAGGTGAACGCAGTGAATCTGGCGCAGGGATTTCCTGATTTCGCCGCGCCCGCCGAGATCAAGGAAGCCGCCCACCGCGCCATCGCCGAGGACCACAATCAATACACGATCACCTGGGGAGCCAGGAATCTGCGCCAGGCAATTGCCGACAAGTACAAGCGATCCTATGGCCTTTCTCTTGATCCGGAACGCGAAATCACGGTCTGCTGCGGTTCCACCGAAGCGATGATCGCATCGCTGTTGGCCACTACCAACCCAGGCGACGAAGTGATTGTCTTTGAACCGTACTATGAAAACTACGGCCCCGACACCTTGCTTTGCGGCGCGGAGCGCAAGCTGGTCACACTGCGCGCACCCGATTGGAGCTTTGATCCGGACGAGCTTCGCCGCGCTTTCAGTTCCCGCACCAAAGCCATCATCATTACCAGTCCGCACAACCCGACCGGGAAGGTTTTCGCGGTTGCGGAACTCCGGCAGATCGCCGAGTTGTGCTGCGAGTTCGACGCGCTCGCCATTACCGACGAAATCTACGAACATATCCTCTATGACGGAGCCACGCACGTCCCCATCATGACCCTGCCGGGGATGCGCGATCGCACCATCCTGGTGAACAGCATGAGCAAGACCTTTTCGGTTACCGGCTGGCGCGTCGGCTGGATGCTCGCCTCACCGGACCTTTCTGATTCCATCCGCAAGGTGCACGACTTCCTCACCGTCAATGCCGCCGCTCCGCTGCAACAGGCCGGCGTGCTGGCGCTTTCCCTTTCCGGCGCATTCTATCAGGACCTCAGCGCGCACTACACCCACCGCCGCGACATGCTGTTCAAGGTCCTTTCCGAAACAGGCTTCCGGCCCTTCCGGCCGCAGGGCGCCTACTACATCATGGCCGACATTACCGGATTCGGATTCCCCGATGACGTCAGCTTCGCCCTCCATCTGCTTGAGAAAGGCGGCGTGGCCGCCGTGCCCGGCTCCAGTTTCTTTGAAGATCCCTCCGGCGGACACGGATTGATCCGCTTTTGTTTTTGCAAAAAGTATGAGACGCTGGAAGAGGCTGAGAGGCGACTCAGAGCACTGTAATTTCGATCGTGGGAGTTTCAGAAATGCTGCCGGGCTTTATAGTCGAAGATGGAGTAAGGCGGGAAGACGCCACCTCAGCCGCGCTTGATGTGAGCGGTGCGCAGGGAGAGACGCTGCTGCTGACACTCGGCATTACCAGGATTATCGAACAGGAAAGCCTTGACCTCACCATTTGGGGCTCCGCGGACGGAACCGAATTGGGCGCCAAACCCTTGGCCGCGTTTCCGCAAAAATTCTACTGCGGCATATATTCCATTCTGATTGACCTGGCCGAATCCAAGGATGTGAAGTTCCTGCGGGCACAGTGGAAGATGGGCCGATGGGGCCGCGGCGAACCGCAGCCGTTGTTCGGATTCTACTTGTTTGCCGAAAAATCCGCCGTCGGCGCACTCACCGCCCGCGCCGCTCAGTAATCTTTCGCAAACTACAGCCGGTTAATCAGCCCCGCCACATAGCCGCCGCCAAATCCGTTGTCGATATTCACCACCGTCACGTTGCTGGCGCAACTGTTGAGCATCCCCAGCAGCGCGGCCAACCCGTGAAAGCTGGCGCCGTAGCCCACACTGGTGGGCACGGCAATGACGGGGCAGCCAACTAGCCCGCCCACCACGCTCGGCAGTGCGCCTTCCATTCCGGCGCAAACCACGGCTACTCGCGCCTGGGTGAGCCTTTCCCGATTCGCCATCAACCGGTGGATTCCCGCTACCCCGATATCGTGGATCACATCGACGCTATTGCCCATCACCTCGGCGGTCAGTTGGGCTTCTTCCGCAACGGGAATATCGCTGGTACCCGCGGATACCACCGCAATGGTCCCTTTGCCGTGCTGGGTCCGGTCCCGCCAGACACGCACAACTCCGGACAACGGGAAATATTCCGCATCGTCAAATTTCTCCTTAAGCAGGGCGGCCACGGCGGGCTCGATCCTGGTTGCCAGAAGGTTCGGGGAACGATCCAGAATCCGGGAAGCGATCTCCACCGTGTGCTCAGGCGATTTCCCCTTGCCGAAGATCACCTCCGGCATGCCGTGGCGAAGCGAACGGTGGTGGTCCACCTTCGCAAAGCCCAGATCTTCAAACGGGAGGTGGCGCATGCGGTCCAGCGCTTCATCAATATCCACGGCTCCGCCGCGAACCTGCTCGAGCAAACTTCTGAGATTAGCTTGATCCATGGGTAAGACTCCATGGTATTAGAATTGGATCCGATCCCCAACTTTCAGCCCGTGACGGGCGATACTGCCAGCCTGCAATTCGAGCACCGTACGGGCCATCGCCTTCCCCCCGTAGGCGGGACAGGTTGCGGCCGCACCCCGGCACGGCGGCGTGTTGGGCGACATCTCCACAATCCGCTTTTCTTCGTTGATCCAGATGATGTCGAGAGCAATCTTGCATTGGAACATCCAGTACGGATACTGCCCGCTGGCGGCATGATAAAACAACATGCCGCGGTCTGGTTCCAGTGAATCCCGGAACATCATACCGCGCTCCATATCCTCAGAGCGGATCATTACTTCGGACTGTATTTTTGTCCCATCGGGCAGAACCACCTCATGCAGATTCAACGCATCCGTGGTTGACCCGCTCCCGCAGGAGACCAGTAGGCAAATGATGAAAGCGGTCGAGGCCGCCATTCCGGTCCGTTTCTTCATAAAATAGGAAGGTCCCCGATCAGGAGTCCTTATTGTACGCCATCACTCCAGCCCCAACCGCGCTCCATCGCTTTTGGCGGAAGCTCCGGCTGACGCTCGAAATGATCAAGTTCGAGCATTCCGTATTCGCCCTGCCCTTCGCGCTCACCGCCGCACTGCTGGCCCGCGCCGAGTCCGCCACGCCTTGGCCGGTGATGTCCGTCAAGCTCGTCTGGATCATTCTGGCGATGGTCAGCGCGCGTTCGGCCGCCATGACCTTCAACCGCCTCATTGACTCCTCCATCGACGCCATGAATCCGAGAACGAAAATGCGGCAACTGCCCGCCGGAACCCTGAGTCCACGATTTGCCTGGGGATTCCTGGCGCTCACCGCCGTCGTATTTCTCTTCGCCGCAGCCATGCTCAATCCGCTTTGCCTGAAGCTTGCTCCGATGGCGCTCGCGATCGTGATGGTTTATTCCTACACCAAACGCTTCACCTCCCTTTGCCATTTGGTGCTCGGCTTCGCACTCGGCATTGCCCCTGCCGCCTCCTGGATTGCAGTTACTGGCGCGCTGGATGTGCGCATCCTATGGCTCACCGCCGCCGTGATGCTGTGGACTGCCGGTTTTGACATCATCTACGCCTGCCAGGACTATGAATTTGACGGGCGCGAGGGACTGTTCAGTCTTCCGCGCCGTTTCGGTATCTCCGGAGCCTTGTGGATCTCGCGGATTTTCCATGTAACGATGATCGTCTCGCTGGGTATGCTCCATGCCTCACTCGGGCTGGGATGGCTCGCGCTCGGCGGCATCGTAGCCGTCGCCGCCCTGTTGCTCTATGAGCACCGCCTGGTAAAGGCGGATGACCTCAGCCGCGTCGATGCCGCCTTCTTTGCCGTAAACGGCTATGTGAGCGTGTTATTCTTTGTGTTTTGGACCGCGGACCTTGCTTTAGGCCTCGGCCGCTGATTGGGATTTTCCATGCAACCAAGTTTTGAGGACCGCCGGCTGCAGCCGATTCTCGAAAAGGTGCAAGCCGGCGAGCGGCTCACCTACGAGGACGGATTGGTCTTATACCGTTCGCCGGACCTGCTGGCCGTCGGCTACATGGCGAACCTGGTCCGGGAGCGCCTCCACGCCGACCTTACCTATTTCAACGTCAATCGTCACATCAATCCGACGGACGTCTGCGTGGCCAGTTGCCGGCTCTGTGCCTTTGGCAAGAAATCCAAGGATCCCAACGCCTACACCATGTCGCTCGAGCAGGTGTGGGAAGTGGCCGGCCAGGGCTATCGGGAAGCGGTCAGCGAATTCCACATCGTCGGCGGACTCCATCCTGAACTGGGACTGGAATGGTTCTGTCAAATGCTGCGCGGCTTGAAGGAACGCTATCCGAACGTCCACCTCAAGGCGTTCACCATGGTGGAGATCGCCTATCTTGCCCAGCGCGCCAAACTGAGCCTGCGCGAAACGCTGGTCCAACTCAAGGACGCCGGGATGGACTCCATGCCGGGCGGCGGCGCGGAGATTTTTTGCGACCGCATCCGACGCATCATTTGCGACCACAAGATTGACGGCAAACAGTGGATCGAGACCGCCCGCACCGCCCATCAGGTGGGGCTGAAAACCAACTGCACCATGCTCTACGGCCACATCGAGAACGAAGAGGATCGCGTGGATCACCTGGTGCGGCTGCGCGCTCTCCAGGATGAGACCGGCGGCTTTGTTACCTTCATCCCTCTGGCCTTTCATCCGGATAACACAGCGCTGCAACACATCGCCAGGACCACCGGATTCATGGATCTCAAAAACATCGCCGTGGCGCGGCTCATGCTCGACAACATCCCGCACATCAAGGCCTACTGGATCATGATGAGCGAACGCATCGCCCAGATCGCCCAGCGCTTCGGCGCCGATGATATCGACGGCACCGTGGTAGAGGAGAAGATCTACCACGACGCCGGCGCTACCACTTCCCAGTCCCTGCGCCGCGAAGATCTCCTGCGGCTGATCCGCGAGGCCGGCCGCCAACCGATGGAACGCGACACTCTCTACCGCCCCGTCGAACGAACCGAAACCACCTTCACAGTTCTTGTTTAGCCAATGCGCTCATTAACCGACGTCCGCCACGATCTTGAACTGATGATCGATGAGGCGGTACAACTGGGCGATATCCCTGCCACAGTGGAACGGATCAAGAACGAACTCAGCCAAGCCATCCGTCTTGGAAAGGTGGAGTTGGGCGAACAATTCCACCGCACCCTGCCGGATCGCTACGCGCGCCGCCTCCTTTGCCGCAACTCAGCGCTCGGCTACACCGGCGTCGTGATGACGTGGGGCCCGGGCCAGCGCACCGCCATTCATGACCACTCCGGCATGTGGTGCGTGGAAGGAGTGGTGCTGGGCAATATGGAAGTCCACCAGTACGACATGCTCGAATCGAGCGGCGGCCGCTACCGCTTCGCCCCCACCGGCCTCATTCACGCCAATGTCGGGTCGGCCGGTTGCCTCATCCCGCCCTACGAATATCACGTCCTGGCAAACGCCTCCGATCAGCCCTCCATCACCCTCCACATCTACGGGGGCGAGATGGAGCAATGCAACACCTACCAGCCAAGGAAAGACGGATGGTTCGACCGTCACCCCAAGCGGCTAGCCTACGATCAATAGGCGTGGCTCCGGGGGGCGTGGTGAGTTTCCTCACACGCAGACCCCGAGAGTCGACATCCTCTTGTATGGAAGAACCGAACTCGTTCTTCGCTGGGTCTGCCTAACGACTCGGGCATCACCCGCCGCCCGGTTTTTGGCCGGGTGCATGCCTTCGTTAGACGGTCACATGAACTTGCGTCGCTTGAAGGTTGCGACATCCTCGGCCATCAGTTCGAACCACTCGCCGTTCTTCCGCCGATCGCTGAATCGGTTGTGCCAATAACCTTCGATCCCAACTGGGTCATCGGTCTTGATGGAGTGAACAACCTTCGCTTTCTGAGGGAGCTGGATCGCGAGCTCACGTTCACGTCTGCCCACCGCGTTCGTGCGGCCGACTTTGTAGTAGCGACCGGACTTCAACAAGTAGACGAACCCGAGTTCTGATTCACTTTCCACGACGGCATCATTCTCCGCGTTCGAGTCGGGCCCGACTGACCGTGCTCTCGCGGCGGCACATAGAGCCGCGACATCCTCGTGGCCGCGTGCCGTGCAGAACTCGCGAAGCCGCGTGGCGGGGGCCTGCTTGCCCCCGAAGCGTGCGAACGTGTTATGCGACGGGAATCCTGGCTGTGTTCTCGCCTTCAATTTGATCTCGTTGGTGACTGGGAAGTGGCCGAGTTCGCGGGCAAACAACGCGAGGCTCCCGAGTAACTCGTCGTCATTGCGTGGACCCTGAAGCACGTTCGGCTCGAAGCCAGCCTCAACGAGGGCGTCCCCCCACCGAGCCCAGAACTTCCCCACACAGTCCGAGGACTTGATTCCGGTCTCTGCGCGAAAGCGTGCGATTCCCAAGGGTGCCCCGCCGTTCTTCTGCGCGGTCCGCTTGATCTCCGCGAGGATGTGATTCTTCGTGAACACGTTCCCTCAAATGCCTAACGGATCTGGCGTTCACCGGCGCGCCGCCTTTTGGCGCGTCCGGTGCAACGCCTTGTTAGGCCGGTCGCCCGAAAGCTGGTACTCGTAAAGGGTCTCGGGAGCGATGTCGGCGCCGTTCGGCCACGCGGCCGTTCCCCCGTCGAGAAAGAAGCGTCGAAAGTAGCCCGGTTTCTTTAGGGGCTCGAACACCGGACCTTCCAACCACTGACGAAAATCGATCGTCTTCTCGGAATTATCGTTGAACGTCATGTAAATGCGATGACCGCCCAGGTACTCAGCCCGTATCACGGATGGCAGAAAGCTCATAGACACTTCTCTCCAGGGGCTCGATCCTCTCCAAGTGACGGCCCGCTTCCATATTCTTCCAGTTGACCTCCAGTTCCAACCGATGAAGGGCCGCCCACTGCCGGATGGGTCGGCGCGCTGTACTCGACCGGATGTTTCCGACAATCATCTTTCCTCGATTACCTGTGGCAGGCCACCGGCTTTCAGCGTGTCTACGCCAGAACCGACCCTCCGAACACCAAGTCTGTCCAGGTCATGTTGAGACTGGGCATGTCACACGAATCCACTACCGCATCCATGATCACGTACCTGCTTTCGAGGCCAGCGCGGGAGTAGCAGCTTATTGGCTATCCCAAGTGATCATGGGCTTGATTACCCCGTTCTCCGGATCCAGCCAGGTGGGGAAGAGACCGGCCACCTCGCCGGGTGGCACCGGCGCGGCCAGCCACGGTTCCACGCGAATTCGCCCCGATTCCAGCAGCGCCATCACCTGCACAAAATCCTGCGCGGTTGCATTGCGGCTGGCGTAAAGCGTGATCTCGCGGGCGTGGAAGGTGGGATTCTGAAAGGTGATCTCGCCGGGGTAGTGGCCTACAAAGACGAGTTTGCCGCCATGGTCCACCAGGTCAAACGAGGCATTCATCGATCGTGGGCTGCCCGTGCAATCGAACACGCACCGTGGAAGATCCCCGTTGAGCGCGGCGCGGATCTGCTCCCCGGCCTCGCGCGAAGCATCAATCGTTCGGAGCCCAATCTGCTGCGCAAACTGAAGGCGGCTCCGGCTCATCTCCATCAGGAGCGGCTCCAGGCCATGCGCGCGCGCAGCCTCCACGACCGCCAATCCGATCGGGCCGCCGCCGATCACCAGCACGGTATCGGAACGATTCAGCGATGGCCGCGCAAATGCGTGCGCGCCAATACAGAGCGGCTCGACAACGGCCAATTGTTCAATCGTCAACACGGTGGACCGGTGGAGCTTGGCGGCCGGCACCACAATCGCTTCCGTCATTCCGCCATCGGTGTGGACCCCCAGCGTACGCATATGGCGGCAACAGTTGGTCTTGCCCATGCGGCACGGCGTGCACTCGCCGCAGTTGAGAAACGGCTCCACCGTGCATAGGTCGCCGGCGCGCAGAGCGGAAACGCCGGCGCCGGTTTCCATTACCTCCACACCCAACTCATGCCCCAGCACGCGCGGGTAGGTGAAAAAAGTCTGCTTGCCCTGGTAGGCGTGCAGGTCGGTTCCACAAACACCGATGCGGTGTACGCGCACCTTCACCTCGCCCGGACCGGGCGGAGGGGGCTGCTCAGCCTCCACAAGTTCGAACTGCCCAGGCTGTGTGAGACGCAAAGCTTGCATAGCTTCATTATGATGGATAAGACTCCATGTGGAAGATTGACTCTCACCATCATTTCTGGAAATACGACGCGGTCGAGTACGGCTGGATAGGAGACTCTATGCGCTCTCTGCGCCGAGACTTCCTCCCTTCGGATCTGCACCGCGCCCTGGACGAAGGCGGCGTGCAGCAGGCCATCAGCGTACAGGCCCGCCAGACATTGGAGGAGACGCATTGGCTGCTGGAAATGGCTGCCAAGGACTCCCGCATCGCTGCCGTCGTGGGATGGGTCCCGATGGTCAGCACCGGGCTCGACATGGCGCTCCAGCCGCTCGCCCCGCACCCCAAGCTCAAGTCGGTCCGGCATGTGTTGCAGGATGAGCCCGCCAATCAGTTGATGGACAACCCGGAGTTCAACCGCGGCATCGAACGGCTGCATCACTACGGGCTTCGCTACGATCTGTTGATCTTTGAGCGGCACCTGAGCCAGGCGATCCAATTCGTAGACCGCCATCCCAACCAGGTCTTCATTCTCGACCACATTGCCAAACCAACCATCGCCAAACACGTCATGGAACCATGGCGCAATAAAATCGGCGAGCTGGCCAGGCGCGAAAATGTCTATTGCAAGATCTCCGGCATGGTGACGGAAGCGGATTGGGCCAATTGGAAAACCGCCGACCTGACCCCATATCTGGATACCGTGCTCAAGGCCTTTGGGCCCGCCCGGCTGATGTACGGGTCAGACTGGCCGGTCATGCTGGTGGCCAGCAGTTATGGCCGCTGGTCCAAGCTGATTGGTGAATACCTTTCGAAATTGAGTGAAGCCGAGCAGACCCGCATCTGGTCATCGACGGCAAAAGAGGCTTACCGGATCCCATGAGGATCGCTTCCCGCCGGAGCTTCCTGGCTGCCTCCCTGGCCGGCCTATCCTGCACCTCGCCCCGCCGGCCTGCCGCGCCAGTCAAGACCGTTCCTACAATCCTGCTGCGTTCCGGCTGGCAGACGGAAAATATCGGAGACATTGCACACACTCCCGGCCTGCTGCGGCTCCTCACCCAACATTTCCCGAACGCGAATTTGATCCTGTGGAGCAATGCCACCGATCGAGGCGTCGGGGAGATGCTGCTGCGCAACTTCCCCGCCCTGCGCATCGTCAGCGGCGAACCCGGTGCGCAGCCGGTACAGGAGGTTTTTTCCAGGGCCGATTTTCTACTGCACGGCTCCGGCCCCAGCGTTGTCGCGCGTGGCCATGTGGAGGCGTGGAGAAAGGCCACCGGTAAGCCGTATGGCATTCTCGGCGTCACGATAACAACTAACGCGCAAAGGGCCGCGAAGCAGGCTCCGTTTTGCGCGAGGTGTCTGGAGGATGAGGCGGCCAGCAAGGCGATCGATGACAGTCTGCATGACCTTCTGGAAAATGCCTCCTTCGTCTATACCCGTGAGTCCCTGTCGCTCGCCAACCTAAAGAGCGCCGGCTTGCAGCGAACCAAACTTGGCCTCGCGCCCGATGCCACCTTCAGCCTGAAGCTTTCGGGCGAGGAGGCGGCCAAGGCGTTTCTCGCAAAAACCGGCTTGCAGCCAAAGAAGTTCATCGCCGCCATCCCGCGCCTGCGCTACACACCCTATCATCTGTTCAAGAAAAACTATCAGCAGTCCCGGGAAGAGGTTGCCCGTCGGACAGCGGTGAACGAAAAGCACCAGCATGAGGACCACGCGAAAATGCGCGAGGCGATCGTCGCCTGGGTTCGCAACACCGGCAACAAGGTTCTGCTGTGCCCCGAGATGACTTATCAAGTGGAACTGCTGGACCCGCTTCTCTATAATCCCCTGCCGGACGATGTCAAGAAGAAGGTGGTGCGCCGCAAGACCTACTGGATCACCGACGAGGCATCTTCCGTCTACCGCCGGGCCACCGCCGTGCTGAGCTTTGAATGCCATTCGCCGATCATCGCGGCCACCGGCGACACACCCGGCCTCTATCTCCGCCAACCCGAGGACGGCATCAAAGGGCAGATGTGGACCGATGTCGGCCTCGCGCACTGCGCCCTCCCGGTGGAGCAGACCACCGGAGCAGAGATCACCAAACGGCTGATGCGCATGCACGAGGATTACCCGTCCGCGCAGGTCACCGTGCACGAAGCCGTGATTTATGCCCGACGGCTGCAATCGGAACCGATGGATCTGCTGAAAACCATACTGGCCCGGATTACAGGTTAGATTCGGATTAGATTAGTAACATGGCGCTCAAGACAGCTCTGCTGATGGATGCGGTGTATAAGGACCACTTCGCCGGCAGGCAACATCCCGAACAACCCGCCCGCTACGACGCGGTGGCCGGGGCTTTGGAAGCAGCGGGCATCACCATGGCGGCCCAGCCTGTACCGAGCCGAATCGCGACGGCAGCCGAGCTGAACTACTGTCATCACCAATCCTACATCGACCTGGTCCGGCATGACGTCGGCGCCGGCTACCGTTCCCTGAGCACTGGCGACACGAACATCAATGAACGGTCTCTGGATGTGGCGCTGCGCGCCGCCGGAGGCGTTCTCAACGTGGTGGATGCGGTGATGCAGGGCAAGTCAAACAACGGTTTTTGCCTGGTGCGCCCACCCGGCCATCACGCCACTCCGGACCGCGGCATGGGCTTCTGCCTGTTCAACAACGTGGCCATCGGAGCCCGGCATGCGCAGCGCAAGCACGGAGCAAAGCGGGTGCTGATCGCCGATTGGGACGTCCACCACGGCAACGGTACCCAGGACATCTTCTACGAAGACGGGAGCGTTTTTTTCTTCAGCACCCACCAGGCCCCGTGGTATCCGGGCACCGGAGATGCCACCGAAACCGGACACGGTGCGGGCAGGGGCGCAACGATGAACTGCCCGTTTCCAGCCGGGTCAGGCCGCGAGCAGATTCTCGGCGCATTCCGGTCCAAACTACTGCCCGCCGCCAACTCCTTCCGCCCGGACCTGGTGATGATCTCGGCCGGATTTGATTCCCGCATCGATGATCCGCTCGGTAAATTCACCTTGTCGGACGCCGACTTTGCCGAGCTCACTACGATGATGATGGAGCTTGCCGGCAAACATTGCGGAGGCAAGTTGATTTCTGTTCTGGAAGGCGGCTACAACTTGACTGGCCTGGCCTCGGCCTCGGCCCAACACGTCAAAATGCTGGCCGGTTTGTAACCCCGTTCAGCCCGAGAACTTGTAGCCGATGCCGCGAACAGTGAGCAAATACCGCGGCAGCTTGGGATTATCCTCCAACTTCTGCCGCAGCCAGGCCATGTGCACATCCACGGTTCGCGTGTTCAACAGCGCCTCATAGCCCCAGACATCCGTTAACAGTTTTTCCCGTGAGAGTGTCTCGCCATCGTGCTCAACCAGGTAGCGGATCAGTTGAAACTCGCGCGCCGACAACGATATGGGTTCGCTATTCTTCCAGACTTCGGCGCCGCGGAAATCCACTTTGACATTGCCGAACTCGTAGGAACCGGCGTTGGGATCCGGCTTGGCCGGAGAGCGCCGTAACAGCGCCTCCACCCGCGCGAGCAGCTCCATCATGTCGAACGGCTTGGTCACGTAGTCGTCCGCGCCCAGTTTGAGTCCAACCACCTTGTCCACGGTCTGGCCCCGCGCCGTGAGCATCAACACGGGCGTGGTGATCCCCTTCTGGCGCAGATCGCGGCAAACGTCAAAGCCGCTCTTCTTGGGGAGCATGAGATCCAACAGGATCATGTCGTAGTTTTCCGCCTGCGCCTGGGCGAAACCGGATTCCCCGTCGCCGCGGTGCTCCACCTCATAGCCTTCCGCGTTCAGGCGATCCGTCAAAGTCATGACCACCCCGGGCTCGTCTTCGATCAACAATATTTTTTGAGACATTCGATTATTCACTCGTCGAGGCAGCCGGAATGTGGATCGAGAAGCAGGCACCTTGCCCCGTTTCGCTGTCCACCGCCACTGAACCACTATGCGCCTCTACAATCCTTTTCACCAGGCTCAGGCCCATCCCGGCTCCCTGTATCTGCTCCGAGACAGCCCGCTGCCCGCGATAGAAGGGTTCAAAGACATGCGGCAGATCTCCGGCTTCGATCCCCGGACCCCGATCCCGGACACGAATCGCCACTTGATCCCCGCTCGACTGCACTTGCACGCCAATCCAGCCGCCCTCCTTGGCATACTTGGCGGCATTGCCGATCAGGTTGCTGAGACAATGCGTGAGGGCGGTCGGATCCGCCATCACCGGAGGCAAACCGGGCTCGATGTCCTGTTCCAACCGGCAGCCGGATTGTTGCAAGGCCGGCCCGGATGCCTGAATAGCGCGGTCCACTACCTCCATTACGTCCACCGGCTGCACGTCATAGCGGGCCCTGCCGGATTGTATGCCGGCAAAACGAAGAATCTGTTCCACCATGTCCGCAAGGCGCCGCCCTTCATCCCGAATCACGGATCCATAGCGCCGGGCCTGCTGCTCGCTCACTACCAACCCGTCGGCGAGGTTGTCTCCAGCCGAACAGATTACCGTCAGCGGAGTGCGTAGCTCATGCGAGACGCCGGCCACGAACTCCATCTGGAGGCGCGCCAACCGCTGTGCGCGCCGTGTGGTGAGCAGCAGGAGTCCGATACTGGCCGCCATCAGCATCAGGATTCCGCCGCTGATCGCAAGGTTCCGGTACCGCGCCATGGCAACAGCCTGATCCAGTGACCCGGACTTATGCTTCACCCGCAGTTCCCACCGGCCGCCATCCTCGGGCCTTCCCCCTGGCGTGCCTTTCGCTTCGCGGCCGCCGCCACGGCCCATCCAAGGCCCACCCATCTGCGGCCCGCCTCCTTGGAATCTGAATCCGAAATCCGGTCCAACCCGGAACAGGCCTGTTGCTGTATCGGCATCGCGAATCGATTCCCTTTCATCGGTCCGGAAGATCACGGCGTCATCCGTCACGCGGCTGACAATCTCCACCTGATAGTCGTCGCGGAAATGCCGCCTCACCAGTTGGGGAAGAAGCTTCTTTGTGATGTATTCGCTGTCTAACTCGGCAAACACCCAACCGGCGATCATCCGGGGGAAGTCCAGTCCCCGGCCTGATCCTGGGCCTGGCCCCCGGCCGCGTCCTGGTCCCGGTCCCGGACCACGCCCGCCCCCCCCAAATGGCGGCATCCCGAACCTCGGCATCACCAAAACCGACCAATCGGAAACCAGATTCGCCGTCTCTGCCCCTTCGCCTGACCCGGGACGGAATCCGGTCTGAGCCCGTGATACCAACTCCCGGTGTATCGCCGCGATATGAGGCGGCAATACCGCCTGTTCAAAGTATCCGCTTTGTGGATTCAACCGCTGCACGCTCTCCGAGTCTGTGATGTAAAAGTCGCGCACCATTCCACGGTGTGAGGTGGACTCGGTCCATTCGTAAATGTTCTCGGCCAACCTCGATACGTCGGGTTGCGCGCCAGGACGCCCGGTCTGTATGGCTCGCATGATGCGGCCCAGCTCCTGATTGAAGTCCTGTCCGAACCGCGAGGCAGCGGATCGGAGGCCGTTGCTCATACGCTCCCGCTCAGCCTCGCTCACCTCGCCGATCCAACGGTATTGCAAGACGGCCAGAACCGGCAGCAGCGAAAGCAATGACAGCACTAGCGCCACGGTACGGCCCTGGCGTTCCCAGGCGATTCGAACCCAGCTCTTTTTGGGCATCTTCATGCGGCGATCCAGGCTCAGAGTATCACAGAGCGGAGACGGAAAATCGCTTTGTTAAGAAGGTAAAGCATGGTTTTTCAAAACGTTAACCAACTTCATCGCCGGAGCCGGTTTTGAATCAGTAGCCAGCCCGAAAAGGGCGGCTCCGACAAAGGAGACCTATGAAACTACGTTATCTGATGATCGTTGCCAGTATGGCAACTTGCTTTGCCCAAGGCCCGGGCCAGCCTCCGCCCCGAGGCGATACGGCACGGACACCGAACCTGGATTCTCTCAAGACCTACCTCAACCTGAGCGACACACAGATTCAGGGGCTGCTGCAGATCCAAACCCAGCAGCAATCCGCCATGCAACCGATCCGCGATGAGATGATGGCCAAGCAGAAGGCCCTGCACGACCTTCTCAAGGCGGGAAGCACCGATACCGCGGCGATCGGCAGCCTTCAAATGGAATTACAAGCCCTTCGACAAAAGGCCCAGGAGGCGGCCAAGGGGCTCACCACGCAGACTACGGCCATCCTCACGCCAGATCAGAAGACCAAGCTGAAAGTGCTGGAAGATGCGGCCAAATTACAGAACGAGATCCGTCAAGCCACCGCTGCCCACCTGTTGACCCCACCAGATAATATCGGTCCGGCTTTTATGGGGCGCGGCATGCGAGGTGGTCCGCAAGGACAGCCCAGCCAGGGACCCATGTTCGGCCGGCGTCCGGGCGGCCAGTAACGCGTGGCGGTCACGCGCCGCCGGCAGCCTGACCCGCCGGCGGCGCGCATATCCAGTTGAGCTATACAGATCCCAACCCGCCTTGCCGTGCGCTATATTTGTGTCATGCGATTCACCCAAAAACGCCTGATTGCCCTGCTTCTCGCTTTTGGCCTGTCCGTGGTTACGGCCGTAGCGAAACCGAATTTTACCGGAGAGTGGAAGATGGACGCGGCCAAGAGTGACTTTGGCCCGATGCCTCCCCCTGAGTCCCTTACCTACAAAATCAAGCACGAGGAGCCGAAAGTGGAAATGGTCTCCGCGCAAAAGGGAGTGCAAGGGGAATTCGAGTCCAACGCCAAGTACACAACCGATGGCAAGGAATGCGTCAACACCATTCGCGACACGGAGATCAAGAGCACATTGACCTGGGACGGCGACGCGCTAAAAATGGCGAGCAAGCTGAATTTCCAAGGCGCGGACATCACGCTGGATGACAAGTGGACCCTGTCGGAGGACGGCAAGACCATCGTCATTGACCGCCAGATCTCCAGCCCGCAGGGCGAACTCACCATGAAGACTGTTCTCGTCAAGCAATAAGGAAAACTACATGACCCGTAGACTGGCATTCGCCCTCACAGCCATAGCCGCGTTCGCCTTGCCCGCCGCTGCCGTCCCCAATTTTTCCGGCAAATGGAAGATGGACGCCTCCAAGAGCGACTTCGGCCCCATGCCCGCGCCCACTGTCTTTAACCGGACTGTGACGCACGAGGATCCCTCCATGGAGGTTGCCACCACGCAGTCCGGACGCCAGGGTGAGGCCACTACAACCCTGAAATATACTACCGACGGCAAGGAATCCATCAACACGATTCGCGGCGCGGAGGTAAAGAGCATCGCCAAGTGGGACGGCGCGGTGCTGGTTGTCTCCTACAAACGCGAAACTCCGCAAGGCGATATCGCAGTCGAAGAACGCTGGTCCATGTCCGAGGATGGCAAGACCACCACCATCAATTCGAAAATCTCCGGCAGCTTCGGCGACTTCGAAATCAAGACAGTTCTGGACAAGCAGTAATGGACAAGCAATAATCCGGGTGCCGCCACAGTTGGTGCTTCTGCGGCACGGGCAGAGTGTCTGGAACTTCGAACAACGCTTCGCCGGCAGTTCCGACGTCGAGTTGACCGAGCTCGGCTGGGAGCAGGCTCGCGCGGCCGGCCGGCTCCTGCTGGAGCGTAGTTTCCGGTTCGACCTTGTCTACACCTCTGAGTTGAGACGCGCCCGGCACACCGCCGCTGCCGCGCTATCCCAAATGGAATCCACCGCAATTCCGGCCCATGTCTCGGGCAGGCTCAACGAACGCCACTTCGGGGATCTGGAAGGAATGAAGTACACCGACGCGGCTCGCCAATACGGCGAGGAGTGGGGACAGCCATGGTTGTGGGGGAAGAAGCCGCCTGGCGGCGAGAGTATGGAAGACGTTGCTGCGCGGGTACGCCCGTTTCTCGAGGAGCAGCTCTTCCGTGATCTCCGTGCCGGACTCAGGCCGCTGGTGGTTGCTCACGGCAATACGATTCGCGTGCTGGATGAGTTGTTGCGTGGCGGCGTAGGAACACGCCTGGAGACGATCCCCGCGGCGAGTCCTCTGGTCTATCAACTGCAGGAAAACACGCTGAACGTATGTTCCCGCGAATTCATGGCGGAACCTTTGACAACCACCGATAAACATAGATAAACACCGATGGAACTAGACTATCGGACTTATCGGTGTTTATCTGTGTTCATCGGTGGCCGATTCGCGATTCGGAACTCCGTACGGCGGATCAGTTTTGGCCAAACCGCGGCCGTATCCGGCGCGAACACCGTATCGGCATCCGCGCGAAACAGATGCCAGGCTCCCAGATCCACCTCGCGATCCAGCTGCCCTGCTGACCAGCCTGCATAACCGGTGAACGCCCGGAAACGGTTCGCCTTGACCCCTGCCTTCAATGCCTCCACGATGGGGCGCTCAGAGGAGATCAGAAAAACCTCCCCCAGCACCTCCTCCGTCCGCGGAGGCTTTGCGGTGGAACGCAGCAATGCCAGCACGCTCTCCGGAGAGACAGGCCCGCCTTCATAGGACGGATCCTTGTTCCCGCGAGCCTCCGGCAACTCCGTCAACAACTCCTCCAGCGGCAGCTTCAACGGGCGATTGATGATGAGACCCATGGCTCCGGATGGATCGTAATGAATCAGCAGCACTACGGAAGCCTTGAAATTGGAGTCGCGCAATTCGCGGCTGGCCACCAGAAAGACTCCGGGCGCCAAATCCTTTGCCCTTAACGGTGTTTGCGCGGCGGCGGGTTGTCTGAGCAGCCCCGTGATCACCAACAAGGCTACGGACAACGAGGCGGGCGAACGCATGGCTGCTATGTATGATACCGCTTCAGTTTGGCCTGAAAACCGGACCGCTCCAACACCGCGCGATTCACCAGTCCGGCGGGTGCTTCCCCGCGTGAGACGGCAATCACGTTGTCGCAGGCTTCATGGCCGTTGTCCCGCATAATGTCATTAGTCCAGGCCATGGCGTGCGGGGCGACGATGACATTGTCCATCGTGAACAGCGGATCGTCTTTCGGGGGCGGCTCCACCGGAAAGACATCAATGCCGGCCCCGGCGATCCAGTTCTCACTGAGCGCGCGAACCAGCGCGGAGTGCTCCACGATCGGTCCGCGGGCGGTGTTAATGAAAAATGCCGATGGTTTCATCAAGCGGAAGTGACTTTCCCGCACCAGTCCTTTTGTGGCCTGGTTGAGCAGCGTGTTTACCGTAACGAAGTCGCTCTCGCGGAACACCGTGTCCATGTCGACCATCTCCACGCCAAGCTCCCGCACCTGCTCCTGCTTCACAAACGGATCGCAGGCCAGCAACCGCGCGAATCCCAGATGCCGGCACACCGAAAACATCTCCCGGCCGATATTGCCGCAACCCACTGATCCGAGCACCGTTCCCTTGATGCTGAGTCCGAGCTTGGGCAGATCCCCGCGCCAGAGGCCCGCCCGCGTGAGCTTGTCCTGCATCGGTAGATTCTTGGCCAGCGCGAACAGAAAGGTGAGAATCGCCTCGGTCACGGGACGCTTCACGCCATTGGGTGTGATCGCGAGAGCCACGTCGGCGCTGGTCAGCGCATCGACGTCGATCCGGTCATAACCGACGCCCCAGCGTGCCACTATCGCCAACCGGTCCACGCCGCGCAAGCTCTCCTCATCCACCTTCGTGGACAAGGCAAAGATGGCGTCAAATTGATTCAACTGCTCCGGACGCGCCACCTTGTCCGGCGTGTCCAGCACGGCGCACTGTATCTCCCCGGAGCCGGGAAACCGTGCCTGAACCACCGCCTCCAAATGCTCCCGCGCTTCCTCATAAAAGTCGGATGAGATCCCGATTCGAAATGGTTGTTTCATAATTGATTGGCCGAACCCAGATAGATGGCGTTCAGCAGTAGCTTAAATGTCCCGGCCGATTGGCCGCGAAACTGCGCGCGGAAACCGATCAATACCACGCGGCCTTTACCGTGCCGCGCCTCCAGCATGATGTGCTTGTCCAGCACCGCCCGCTCCCCGGAGAGCCAACCGCTGGCCAGCAGGTTCGATCCGGCGTAACGGGCCACGCTTGTCACTTCGCGTCCAGCCTGATTGAACTCCTTCAGCAAGGAGATGTCCCACGCTTGGCCTCCTGTGGTGAATGCGTAGGCCTCCTTTGGCATGCCGAATGCCAGCGGATGAGAATTATCCACCTGGATTCGAATCAGCGAACCCGGCGAATAGTAGCCGAAAGGCGCCGGGTCGGATCGCGACTCGGCGCCGGAGGACCGCAACAGAGGCCTCACTGGCACGGGGAAAAACTGTACCGGCAGCTCCGTTGCATCGTCCAAGGCGATCAAAGTGCCGCCTTCGCGAACAAACTCATCCAGTTGCGCCAATCCGTCCACTCCGATGCCGCCGGTGTATTCTTCCCGCTGGACAGTCTTGGTGTCACCGGGAGTCCGGCCTCGTCCGGCCGATTCCCCGGGCCGCGTTCCATGCAGAATCGAAAAGCTCGATTGCGAGGCCAGGATGACGGTGTCAAACTTCGCTCCCAGTCCCCGCTTGCCGAAATCCGAATTATGAACCAGCGAGTGAGGAATGCGATAGGAGTCGAGCAGGTGTTGCGTCCATCCCGTATCCAAATTGGCGGTGTATGGTTCATACAGCGCCACCCGCGGAGTCCTCAGTTCCCACTTGGCCGAGCCATATTTTCCGGCGCCGGCCTCGCCTTCCACCAGAATCTCGCCTTCGGAAGACCAGCGAACACCCTTTTTCCGGGCCAGCAAATCTGCGGTGGTGAGAAAACTTCCATTGACCCTGTGGTCCAAAGATCGGCCGGTCCAGGAAATCTCTTTCTGCGGCTCCAGCGCCGCTTCAAACACCGCATTCACACGATCCACCTGCACGCCCATGTTCATCCACAGCGTCCAACCAGCCACATCATAGGGACGCTTGGTGGGGCCTGTGGTACCGGCGCGCAGCTCAGGATACTTTTGCGGTTCCATCAGGTCTGTCAGGTAGGAGCGGAATGGCTGCGCCGCCAGCATCACATGGGTACCGGCCGGATACGGCTTGCCATCCGCCCGGAATGCGCTGGTGGCCCGGCTCACCTGCACACCCGCCAGTTGAAGCCGGTGCAGCATGTCCTGCGCAGCCGATGGGTCCCACTGATCAGAGGGAAGGATGTAGGCGTAGGGCTTGCCCTCGCCGGAAACCTCCATGGCCGAGCGCGCCAGCTCCCAGGCTTTGTAGAGGAAATGCGTGGATCGCACAGCGGCCAGATCCAGGATGGCAAAATCCGCCGTCAGCATGTAGTCTATGGCATCGCGCGTTCCCCATTTTCCGCCCAGCCACGGCCGTTGATAGAAAACCGATGCCTCCTTGGTGGGAATTCCGTTGGCGAACAGAGCCGGAAGGTCCGATTCTTTGTAGTTGCCGGGTGTCCCGTAGCCGAATAGAGCCGTCTCTGTCAGAATGCCGTGCATGTTGTGGAAAGCCGGCACAGACCGCAGTCCTCCGTTCCACCAAGCATCGTAACCGTGGTAGGAAAGCACTCCGGTTTTTCCCTCGCGCGCGAAACGCTCCTTGATGGCGGAGCCGATACCGTTGATCCCTTCCATCACCTCGGCCGGAATGTTCGGGTTCAAAGGCTCCGCAAACGGCGGTACGAAAATACGCGCCGGAAAGGCGGGAGCCTGGTGCTGGTTGTAGACGATCTGCGGATACCATTCATGAAACAGCAGCCGCGAGACCTGCCTGGTCTCCGGCAGGTTGAACATGAACCAGTCCCGGTTATTGTCGTGACCGGCGTACTTCTGATACAACCACGGCAGTGGAGCCAGCTCATACGGTGTACCGACGTTTTTGCGGTACCAATGGACAATCATGTCGAGTCCGTCCGGGTTGATCACCGGAACCTGCATCAGGATCACGTTCTGCCGGATCCGCCGTGTCTCCTCGTCCTCTCCCGTCAGCATGCGATAGGCCAAATCGAAGCTGTGCTGCACCGGCGCTACCTCGCTGGCATGTAGACCGGAGTCGATCCACACAATCGCCTTCCCTTCTCCGGCCAGCTTCCTGGCCTCCGCCGCGTTCACCTCTCCCAGCGCCAGCTTCCGGCTGACCTGCTTCCAACGTTCTAATTGCCGCAGGTTCTCCTCCGAGGAGAGAAAGGCTACGTACATCGGCTTGCCGAGCGAACTCTTGCCAAACTCCTCCAGACGAATGCGGCCTGACTCCCTGGCCAGCTTTTGAAAATAGCCGGTCACCTCCGCATAGTCGGCCAACTTGTAGTCATCGCCGGGCGTGAAACCGAGATGCTCCTTCGGCGTAGGTACGGCGCCAAAGGCGAGCATACCGGTCAGGACGCCGGCGGCCAACTGGAATATCTTCATTGGTAGTCTCGAATCCAACATCATATCCCGCAAAGCGACTGACTGTGCTCGCACGGCCGCCTTCGTTTTGTACGGGTTGCTCAAAGGAGCGACATGGAAGACCGCGACAGCCAGAAATAGACGAATGGCAGGCTGAACAAGCTGGAATCCACACGGTCCAGCCAGCCGCCATGGCCCGGCAGCAGATCGCCGCTATCCTTTAGTCCGGCCCCGCGCTTCAAGGCCGACTCTGACAAATCCCCCATCTGTCCCACAGCATTGGCCGCGGCGGTGAGCAGCAACGCCTCCCAAACAGGAACCTCCGGAATAAACCGCCCCAGATAAATCACTCCAAAGAGCGCCGAAAAAACAACCGAGGCAATCGCGCCTTCCCACGACTTGCCCGGCGAGATTCGTGGCGCAAGTTTGTGACGCCCAATCATGCCGCCGACATAGTAGGCCGCGATGTCTCCCACCCAGTTCAGAGCCAGTGCGTACAGCAGCCAGTGCGGGTTGATGGTGCGCAACCCGGCCGCGCAGCGCCAGGCCCCGAATACATAAGCCACTCCCATTACCACCGCCGAGGACTGCATCAACGTGATGGAAAGGCTTCCGGTTCGGACCGCAATCACGAGCATTGCCATGGCTAGCAGAACAAAGATCACCGGGTCCAGATGCGGAACAATCACAATCACCAGGCCGGCCGCGTAAGCCAGCGGCGAATCGGTTTCCAGTCCGTGCGTGTCAGCGATGCCGCAATATTCGCGGTAACAAAGCAGGGCGACTGTGGAAACCACGGCAAGAAAGAGGACCTGGTTGCCGGAAAAGATAACGAACACGACCAGCGGAATAAGGATTGCCGCCGTCAGAATTCTCGTCATTTCAAGGGAAGCCCAAGAGCGCCCACTAACTGCTGCTCCAGGGTCGAATGGTCCTGTGATTGCGTCAATCCGCCAAAGCGGCGGTCTCGCCGTTGGTATTCGATAATGGCCCGCAATAGATCCGCCTGACGGAAGTCCGGCCAAAGCGTCTCGGTAACATAAAGTTCCGCATAGGCAATTTGCCAGAGGAGGAAATTGGAGATCCGCATCTCGCCGGAGGTGCGGATCAAGAGATCGGGATCGGGCAGGCCCGCCGTATAGAGCTCTGAGGAGATCGTATCTTCGTCCAGCACCAACTCTTGCAGCTTGCCCTTTTCACGAGCCTTGGCAATGATTCCGTTGACCGCATCCACAAGTTCGGCGCGGCCGCCGTAGTTGATGGCGAGGTTCACTTGCAGTCCGGCGTTGCCGGAGGTCCGTTGGATCACTGCCTCCAGATCACTGCGGACCGAGGCGGGCAGTTGCTCCAGCCGGCCGATCGCCCTCAGCCGGATTCCGTTGTTGAGAAGCTTCGGCAATTCCTTGCGCAGGTAGATGCGCAGCAGGCGCCACAGCGTGGTCACCTCGCTTTGGGGCCGCTTCCAGTTCTCCACTGAAAACGCGTAGAGCGTCAACGCCTGAATGCCCAGCCGGGCACAGCTTTCCACCGTTGCTCGCACCGGATCGATGCCGGCCTTGTGCCCGGCCACGCGGGGAAGGCTCCGTTTGCGGGCCCAACGTCCATTGCCGTCCATGATGATGGCAATGTGCGCCGGTAAGCGGCTGGGATCAACCGCCTTGGCCAGCGGCCAATCCGGGTGTGCCGGGTTCAGAGAATCCAATAGAGCCTGCATCGGCGAAGATTTCTATAGTATACCGTCCAGCGCCCAAATCGAGTGGCACAATAGGCAGATGGACATCGCCATCCGCAGAGCCAGTCTCCCTGATGCCGCCACCGTGGCCGGTTTCAATATCGCCATGGCTCTCGAAACCGAGCACCTGCATCTGGACGCAAACAGGGCTCAGCACGGCGTCGAGTCACTATTGGCCGACCCCGCCCGTGGCTTTTACATACTGGCCGAAGTTGGCGGCGTCATCGCCGGCCAGCTGATGATCACCTACGAGTGGAGCGATTGGCGGAATGGAAATTTCTGGTGGATTCAAAGCGTCTACGTGAAGCCGGATTGCCGCGGGCAAGGGGTGTACCGGCGGCTCTATGAGTGGATTCTCGATCAGGCTCGGCGGGAAGGCAATGTTTGCGGAATCCGGTTGTACGTGGAGAAGGATAATGAGCGCGCCCAGCAGGTGTATGAGCGAATGGGCATGCAGCGCGCCCCCTATCAGGTATTTGAAGTCGATTTCGTGCTGCGGCGTGCCTGATTCTTTCCTTGGATTGCCACCAGCGCGCGGATGGCGCACCGCCGCACGGTAGGGTACTTGGACTTGCCAAGCTCCTGCAGCGTGGGGATGAAGCCCTCGTCCGCGCAGCGCCCCATCCCCCAGGCGGAGGCGGCCTGGAACCATTCCTTTTGCGATTGCGACATTCTCATGAGTCCCTCGGCGGCGTCCGTCTCGCCAGCCAGATAGAGCCCGACCCAGGCGTTGGCCACCACGCGGTGATGAACATCGCGCAGCGCCTGCCTGAGAATCCGGACGGAATTCGGCGAAGCGTCCCCGTAGAGAGCCTCCACCACGTTGGCCCGTACGCGTGGGTCGGCCTCGGACAGATAGGACTCCACCCAATAGGCGTCCTTGTTCACCCGTCCGATCAGAAGCGCGACTTTTGATTTGATCCGCGGGTCTTCCCGCCGCAGCATCTGCATCAAACTGGGCAGTATCCGGTTGCCGGATGAGATCTGCGAAAGCACCTCCAGCAACCGGATGAGGTATACGTCGCTGTCCCCGTCGAGCCACTTCGACTCCCTTGCGTGCTGAGCCAATTTCACGTCCAACCCCGGATCTGCTATCAGGATCCGTTTGGCCAGCGAGACGGCATCGGCAAAATTGCACAACACCGGATTGGATAGGAAATCGAATGTGGCCGTCTTGGTGGTCAACAGACCGGCTACATAGTCCATCCCCGGTCCCGTCTCGCCCCGGCGCGCCAGTTCCATAAACGCCAGCAGGAATTGGACCGGTTCGCTCTCGAAGGCCTGCTGCAACCCCCGCCGGGCCTGCACAGGATCTGTTTCCACCCCAGGCACCAGGCTTTGGAGCAAGGCAAGGCTCTCCTCCTGCTTCGACCCATATAAATGATGGAGTTCCGATAGCTGGGAACCTTTGGCAAAACGAACTGGTGGCACGGCAAGGTCAGGCATTAGCTCGCTTATCGGCAGCGAAAGCCTACCGGTTAGCCAGTTCTCTTGCGCCACCCGGCCAACTGCTGCACCAAGCGGTCCCGCACGGTGAGAAACGCCGGGTTTTCGTTCTCATTGCGCTTCTCCCGTGGGTCGGTTCTTAGATCGTAGAGCTCGTTGGGGCCGGCCCCGTTGTTGCGCCAAACAAGCTTGTGCCGGCTATCCCGCGCCATTTCCGTATTCCGAAAGTGCCCAAAAACATACGTCGGCCATGGTTTTTTCTTCTCCAGCGGCTTGCCCATGGCCAAGGGCAGGTAGCTGCGCCCACACAGGTTGCCGCCCGCAGGCACTTTCACCCCGGCCGCATCGCAAACAGTTGGAAGGAAATCGTAATAGCTGACCAGTTCCGGACGCGTTGCCTGCACCGGAATCTTGCCGGGCCAGTGCATCAGCATCGGTACCTGCATCACCTCTTCGTACATGTTGATCGGATCCGATGCCAACCCCTTGCTCCAGAGTCCATGGCGGCCGAGCAGGAACCCGTTGTCGCCGGTGAAAATAACCAGCGTATTGCTGTCTAAACCCTTCTGCCTCAGCTTGTTGATCAGGACTGGGATCTGATCGTCCAGAGCCGTCGTGCTCGCCGCGCACTTACGCAGATTCCCCACCGGATCCTGGAGCAGATTCTTCTCCCGCAAAGCGTTCCGGGCAGCCGGTTCCCAGCCCGTGGTTTCGAAATTCGTCTTTGCGTAAAGGTCATAGTATCTTTGCGGATGGCCGTCGTAGGGCGTGTGCGGATTGAAGTAGCTGACGGTCAGGAAGAAGGGCTTGGCCCCGCTCTGCTGCTCCAGAAATTGCGTCGCTTGCCCCGTCATCAGTTCGGTCAGGTAGCCTTTTTCCTCCACCGCCTTCCCGTTCAGGTACATGGTGGGATTCTGATACCGGCTGCTACCCCCGTCCATCGTATAGGTGTATTGATAGCCGTGCCCTGGGTTGGTGTCGTTCGCCATGTGCCATTTGCCCACGTAGCCGCACTGATACCCTTTGGCCGCCAACAGATCCGAGATCATCGTTTCTCGCGCAAAGGAGGCGGGCGGCTCTTTCTGCCCCTGGGGCGGCTGCTCGATCGGGTTCGGAGTCAGGAAATCGTGGATGCCATGCTGGCGTGGGACGCGTCCAGTGAAAAGGGTTGCGCGCGAGGCCGAGCAGATGGGGGTGACCACGAAGTGGTTATGAAAACGGACTCCGCTACTGGCCAGCCGGTCGATATTCGGCGTGCGGATCTCCTGGTTGCCGTAGCAGCCGAGCATCCAGGAAGCCAGATCGTCGGCCACAATGAACAGGATGTTGGGAGGCTGTCCGGCGGGGACAGCTTGACCGGCCCAAGCGGGCGCGGCGAGGGCAGCCAGAGCCTGGCGCCGGGTGATGGGAGAGGAGTGAGTCATTTTGAGTTTCTATAAGACATCGGCGAAGCCTCGTTTCAACTGCCGGAACACGAGGCCGCCGACCAAAAATGAAATGCAACTATACAGTGCCAACAGCATCAGGTCATGCGGATCGGGAGGAATGTTGGAGAGCAGGCGCTCGCGATAGGCTCGCACCAGAAACGCCAGCGGATTGTAGTGAAGCAGAAAACGGACGTTCTCCGGATACTGGGCTTCGGCGATGAAGATCGGCGTCAACCAAAACCAGAGCGTGAGCAGGACGATGAAGAACTGCGCGGTATCCCGCAGGTAGACTTGCAGGCTTGCCGCAATCCAGCCGACCCCAATCGCAAACAGCCCGGTGCACAACATGTACACGGGCAACAGCAGCAGGTTCAGACTGACATGCCCCAGCACGTAGGCAACCGCGACAATCACCAGGGAGAGCGTGAACAGGTGGCTGATCAACGACGACAGGAAAATGGAGATCGGAATAATCTCCGAAGGAAAGACGGTCTTGGTAATCAGATTGGACTGGTCCACCAGCGCCGTGGCGGAGCGGGCGACGGTCTCTTGGAAGAGGAACCAGGGCATGTATCCGGCCAGCAGGAACAGGGTGTAGTTTTGGGTGACCGGCCCACGCGGCAGCTCAATCTTCATGCAGATCTCAAATACGAAAGTCCAGCTCAACAGCAGGACAAGGGGATGAATCAACCCCCAAAGCCATCCCGCCGCCGAGCCGACATAGCGCTGCTCGAAGTCGCGGCGCACCATTTGCGCCAGCAGCGCGCG
>Ga0080064_1002474_pt1 | contig 31236 bp, 28 predicted proteins | sample Subgrocontami54m_FD_69260 | JGI IMG/M metagenome (GOLD analysis project Ga0080064, IMG submission 69260) | Subsurface groundwater microbial communities from S. Glens Falls, New York, USA - GMW46 contaminated, 5.4 m (SPADES assembly) (version 2) ...
GGCGTTGCGCGCACGTATTGAACTCCGTCAAAGCTCCGCCCTACATGGGAAAAGCCGAAATTACCGACTAGGCGCTGCGCGATGCGGTCGCGTTTGAGCGCGGCCAAGGTCGCGTCTTTCGGGGTGGTTTCGGCGCCCTCAACAAACTCGAAGCGGCCAAACCGTAAGCTGCTGGCCTTATCGCCGAAGATGCCTTTCAGGCGAACAAACCCCTGCTTCGCGAAGAAATAGGCTGCTGTCGAGTTGGCATTGGCGGCAAAGTAGTTAGCCCCCAGTCCCAGCTGTCCTTGCGGCGGGGGAGCGATGGCCTTGTCCGGCAAGTTCAGCAACAGCGGCTGCGCAAATTCCCCCTGCCAATCCCATCCTGGCCGTTCCTGGCTAAAGCTCAGCCGCAGCAGCGAGGGAAAGTACGCGTAGTTGGGTTCGGCAGCGGTGGTGTCAAACCAGTCCCAGACCTCTGGGCGCACGCGCAGGCTGCCGGAAAAGTGGATCCCGGCAAAGGTAATCGGCGTGGAGGATGGTGGTTTTTGTGCGCTGGACAGATCGCCGCCGGTCAACCAGAGCGCTAGACCGGCAAAGATCAGGCGCCTCTTGCACATGGTTTTGTAGCGCCGTTCGTCCATCCTCGTCGCCCGCCTCTACGGACATGTCAACCGTCAATGTTATGGACGCAAGCGGCCATCAGCTGTGACATAAGTCACGGAGTTCTGTGACCTACGGTTGCCAGATGCAGCAAGGCTCCTCGGCGAACACATCTCCCGTCAGGGCGTGGGCTCGGGCGCGCGAACCGCCGCATATTTCGCGGAATTCGCAGACGCCGCACTTGCCTTTCAGGTTCTCGCTGTCTCGCAGAGCCACGAACAGTGGGGCATGGCGGTAGAGGTCCGTGAGCGACTGGTGGCGCACGTTTCCCGCCGAGACGGGCAGGAATCCGCTCGGGAACACCTCGCCAAGATGGGAGATAAACACAAAACCCTTGCCGTCATTGATCCCACGCGGCGCTCTGCCGATGCCGTCCGGGGTGCTCATGCCGAGCATCGCTGGAAGCCGGTGGCCGTTGCCCTTGCGTTTCTCTTCCGTGCGACGCTGGAGCAGGAAGCGGCGGTAATGCTGGGCTTCCGTGCTCTTGATATCAAATTTCACGCGCCGTGAGGTCTCGTACAGCTTCTCGAATACCTGCTCGAACTCCTCGGCTGAGATCAGGTCGATCGCAGAACCACGACCGGTCGGCACAAGGAAGAAAACGCTCCACAAAACGATGTCGAGTTGTTCCAGAAGCGCAATGATCGAATCGAGGTGTTGCAGGTTGTGCCGCGTAATCGTGGTGTTGATCTGCACTGTAAGTCCGGCCTCCCGGGCCCAGCGCACCGCCCACAGAGTCCAGTCATAGGAACCCGGAACTCCGCGAAATGCGTCGTGGACGCCGGCCGTAGGACCGTCCAGGCTGATGGCCAGGCGAGAGAGTCCGCACTGCTTCAGTCTCAGGATTGCTTCCTGGGTCAACAACGGTGTAGCACTCGGGGTCAGCGAAATACGCACACCGTTGGCCGAAGCGTATTCCACCAGTTCGAAAATGTCGGGACGCTTCAGGGGATCGCCGCCAGTCAATACAAAAACAGGAGCTTCGAGCGCAGCTACTTCGTCGATGAGCCGTTTGGCTTCATCCGTGCTCAATTCCAGCGCGCTGCGGACGGGCTGAGCGCAGGCGCGGCAGTGCACGCAGGCCAAGTCGCAGGCCTGAGTTGTCTCCCAGATAACAATGAAGGGTCGCTGATCAAAGTCCACGGTCATGCTTTCGAGTCTCCGATCAGTGAGCCTGTTCCATCGCGATCGCTCGGGGAAACAGGATGTTGTTTTCAAGGTGAATGTGCTGGTGCAGGTCGGCTTCGAATTCAGCCAGGGCCTTATAGAGCGTCTGGTAGCTGACGCATGCGTCGGGAGGAGCAGCGTAACCACCACTCGCTTGGCGCATGGCACGCAACGCACGGCCGGCGGATTCGTGCTCCTGCTCCATCATCGAAACCGGGTTTTGCACGCTGCCGAAGGGCGGCGGCAGGACTGGCTCATTCTGGATGACGGCCTCCTCCATCCTGATTACATACGGGAACAGAACCATCTCTTCCTTCATCATGTGCATGGTTAGTTCCTGGGCCAGGCCGGCGAAGGTTGTGCGAATCTGTAGCAGTTCGGGATGGTTCTCGCCGTGGACGGAGCAGACCTTCTCGAATAGAAGACCGAGGCGGGCAATCTCCTCCCGCGTGTACTTGTGATGAGTGTTGTTGATGTGCGCAATCAGATCGGCCAGGGGCTCCCTTTGCCAGTCATGTTCCTTCTGGGCTGCCCGCGTTGTTTGTTCGGCCATTTCCAACGAATCCAGAACCTGATCCATCCGGAGGTTGGCCGCACGGCAGGCTTGTTCGAGAGACTGGTTCCCGCCGCAACAATAGTCGATGCCCAGCTTTTCAAAAACCCGGGTTGCGGCAGGGTTTTCTAGCGCCAATTCGCGCACAGTTTTCTCAGTGGTCACGCTCATCGCATCCTCCTCGCGGCCAGCTCCATTCCTTGGGTGCCGCGCTTGATGTTCTGAAATTACTGGATGGGCGACGGTGTGCCGATGACTTTTGTCACACCGGTCAGAAATGCCGGCTACGGGCGGAGTTGTCTTGAGAGATCTATTCGGCCAACTGGAGTTCGGCTTCCAAAGCCTTCAGATCCTGGATGATCACGCTGCGACCCTCGATCTTGAGCATTCCTTCGGACTGGAAGCGGGAGAAATTCCGGGAAACGAGCTCGCGTACCGTGCCGATCTGCGAGGCCAATTCCTGGTTGCTAACCGGCAGGGTAACTTCCACACCATCAGTGGTACGCCTGCCTTCGGTTCGGGCCAGCCGCAAGAGGAAGGAAGCCAGCCGGTGACGCACCGTCGTAAAGGAGAGTTCCTCGATAATCCCGACCAGCCGTCGCAGGCGAGCACCCACCACGCGCAGCACCTTGAGGGCGACCTGGGGATGAGCAAGGCACAGCGATTGGAAATCCTGTTTGCTGACAAACAGGAGAGTGGCATCTTCGACGGCCGTCACTGAGGCCGGATAGTCACCTCCATCGAAGACTGGCAACTCCGCGACCGAACTGCCTGGCCCATCGATACTGAGTACCTGCTCCCGTCCGCCAGCGGAACTCTTGAAGATTCGGATGTGTCCGGACTCAACCACATAGAGTCCCGCGCAAGGCTCACCCTCGCCGAAGACGGTTTGGCCCGCAGAGAAGTGGCGCGGCACGGCGCGCTGCGCCAGTAAAGCGAGTTCGGATTCGGTGAGCCCAGAAAAGAGGGGGACTTGCGCCAGCGTCTGACCGTGGTTGACCTTGATTTCCGCCACGGCGGCTATTGTACCGGACCAAGCTCAGGAACACGGTCGTGGCGTTGGATGGGCATTCTGACGATTACCGGCCGCCCAAAGGAAAGAGTGCAGTCAGCAGTTCTGTATGGAGGCGCGGGTCGGAATCGAACCGACGCATAAAGGTTTTGCAGACCTCTCCCTTACCGCTTGGGTACCGCGCCCTGGGTAGACAGTAAGACTTCGGGCTGTTGTTGTCTAGGAGAAGAGATCCCGCTGGCACATTCGGTCCGCCGGCGAGGGGCTCGCGCTACCTCTTCCGTGGCGGGCAGTCGTGTGCTAAAAGAGCTGGTATGAGTACGACTCGTCCGGCCACGCCGCAGTCTCCTCATGAAGAAGCTCTCACCAATCTCCCCAAGAGTTCCAACCGTGACGTCTCCGGCTTCTGCCCCAATTGCTCGGCGCAGTTGCAAAGCCACCGCTGCAAGGTGGTTTGCAAGAAGTGCGGCTTCTATTTGAGTTGTTCGGATTTCTATTGAGGCGCCAAAGATCAGAACGGATCGAGAATGCGGTGTAGTGTCGCCCCTTGAAAGGGGCTCTGGCTTTCGGTTCTCGACTTCCCAGCGCTCGCGCTGGGCTAACGAATGACGCCGCTCCGCGGCTGGCATCGTTGCCTTCCACGTTCTCTCTTGACCTACAGTTATGCGGACTCTACTCGCTGTCGCGGGTGACCGGCGCCCAGTGTCCGTCGTTGGAGTTGTACCAGTTTTTCCAGGCGGCGGGGTCGTGGGGCAGACTTTGTCCGGTGATGTCGCGCAGCGCTTGAAAAACCCACTTGTGAGTTTCCGGATCTAAAGACGCGTCGTCGGCGAAGTCGAGCAATTGAGGCACGGCACTGCGGCGCTGCCTTTCGCTCAGCATGCCCGATTGCGCCAGCCCGCAGGCGGCGCGCTCGCGGATCATGGGCGAAGGGTCGTCGTGGAAAACCTGCAAGAGCGGAGCGATGGTTTCATCGGTGCCGAGATACGCTAATCCTTCGACTGCCCAGTAGCGGATGTTGACATTTTGATCGTGGATCGAGGCCAGCATGATCTGGGCGGCACGCTCGGGTTCGATTCCGCGATTGCCGAGCAGCGCGATATCCCACAGCGCATTGGCGCGCAGACCCTGTTCTCCGAAGCGCGCATCATGCTCGAGGCGGTCCACTGTGGCCGCGCTCTTTTCGAGATTGCGGCAGGCGAGATCGATCTCGATGGCGGCGGCCCGCACGCGGAGATCGTCGGAGTTGAGCGCGGTCATGAACAGCGAATTCAGGTGCTGATCGAGCTGGATCTTTCCGCGCCAGCGGCTCACGCGCTCCGCGATCTGATCGTTGGCCCCGCGATAATGATTGATGGAACGTTCGAGCAGAAGCTGCGCCTGGCTCTGCGGCGTCATCTGGTCGAGGACTTCGATTTCATGTTCCGAGAGAACGTTGGCCGACGCCGGCTCCGGTTTCCCTTGCAGGCTGAGAAGCTGAGCGATCTCCTGCCAGGCAGCGCGCGCGCTGCCTGTACCCATAAAGAGCGCTCCCACCAGGATGCCGACGGCCACGGCGGCGATCGCAAACCAGCTGCGGCGAGGGCGGGCGCTTTCTGGAGAGAGCGGGTCGATTTCCGGCTGCGTCGCAGCCTGTTCCAGGCGCGGATCGGGATTGGTGGTCACGGGGAAAGTATAGGGGGCGCGGCAGGAGTCGAAAAGATTACCCCGGGCGAGTCGCTGGTAACCAGCGGTGCGGCTTTTGGCCACTGGCTTTTGGCTCTGGGCTATTAGCAGCTTCTGACGCGCGCCTGTAATGCCGAAACTCTCCGTCCCTTTTACAATGGCTGGAGTCTTAATCGGTCATCTTGAGTTGAGGAGATTGGAATGCAACGCAAAGCCAGTGCAGTGTGGAAGGGTGGGCTGAAGGACGGAAAAGGGACGGTTTCTTCGGCGAGCGGAGTGCTTTCGAATACGCTGTATTCGTTCACCACGCGCTTTGAGAATACTCCGGGAACGAATCCGGAAGAATTGATAGCGGCGGCGCATGCGGCGTGTTTTTCGATGGCGCTTTCGGGGCAACTGGGGGGCGCGAACCTAACGCCGGAGAGCATTGCGACTTCGGCCACGCTCACCATGGAGAAACTGGATTCGGGGTGGACCATCACGGCCGTGCATCTGGACGTCGTGGCGAAGGTTCCGGGGGCGAGCGGGGAGGCGTTCAACACGGCGGCGCAGAATGCGAAGGCTGGGTGTCCGGTATCGAAGGTGCTGAACGCGAAGATTACGATGGATGCGAAGCTGGCGTAGCAGCTCTCGGCTATCAGCTTTCGTCTCAGCTTTGGGAGCGGAGGATATCTCGGAGCTTGCGGTTAAGGCTGACGGCTTCTTGCGAGGCTTGGTCGATCATTTCCATCCAGCGCCGGGTGTTTTCGGGGGGCTCGGACTGGGACACGAGATACGCGGCCTGCAAAATGGTCTCGAGGGAATTGCTGAGATCGTGGGCCAGGGCGCGCAATTCGCGGGCTATTTCCGGGGGGATTTTGTTTTCAGTGGCCATGATCGCGCCTGCCGGAACCCGCGCCGCAGGTTTTGACAGTCCGCGGGCGGCCAGTAGATAATTAGTGTAGTCCCCCTGAAGACGCTGCGGTTTGTTTCCCCTATGCGGATGTGGCGGAACTGGCAGACGCGCTAGGTTCAGGACCTAGTGGCCGCAAGGTCGTGGAGGTTCAAGTCCTCTCATCCGCACCAGAAATGCAGCAATTAGCACTTGGCATTTAGCACTTAGTTTTTCCTGGCTGGGTCGCCCGACTCATTCCTTCGAATGGAAGCTACCCCAACGGCGCCGGACAAGAGTGTCCGGCCCACACATACACTACGCGCCGGCGGACAGCCGGTGGGTGCTGCGGCTTTGGGCTATCCCGTATTGGCGGATTTTGTAGAGCAGGGCTTTGTAGCTGATCTTCAGCAGCACGGCCGCCTGTTTGCGGTTCCAGTTGGTCTCTTCCAGGGCGCGGGAAATGGCTTCCGCTTCGGCTTCGTCTTTGGCGTTGCGCGCCAGCGACTTCAGACCGCCACCGGCGTCGGCGCCGGCCACCGCGGCTTTGCCGGCCGGATCCACGCGCACACCACCACCGCCATCGGGCTTGGGCTGTAGTTCCGCAACCGCCAGGATTTCGTCTCCCAGCACCAGGTAGCGCTTTACGAAATTGCTCAATTCGCGCAGGTTGCCGGGCCAGGGATGCTTCAGGCAAGCCTCCATCATCGCCGGCGAAAGCGGCAACGGAGCCCGCGCATAGAGTTCCGACATGCGCGCCATGAAATGCTTCAGCAGAATCGGAATCTCTTCCTTGCGCTCCCGCAGCGGCGGCAGCGACATAGTGAAGGCGTTGAGGCGGTAGTAAAGATCCTCTCGCAGACGCTTGGTGGCGAGGGCTTCGGGAATGTTGATATTGGTGGCGGCCAGAATGCGCACGTCCACCTTGATCACGGAGCGGCTGCCGAGACGGGAGAATTGCTGATCCTGCAACACGTGCAGCAGCTTGGCTTGGAGCAGCGGCGGCATCTCGCCGATTTCGTCGAGCAGGATGGTGCCCTTGTTGCAGAGTTCGAACTTGCCGGGCTTGGGATGGGTGGCGCCGGTAAAAGCGCCCGCCTCGTAGCCGAACAATTCGCTTTCGAGCAGGTCCGCGGGCACCGCCGCACAATTCACTTTGAGGAACGTACGGTGGGCACGCTGGGAGAGCTTGTGAATCAGGCGCCCGAGCACTTCCTTGCCGGTGCCGCTTTCCCCCAATAGCAGTACCGGGATGTCGACGTTGGCGACGAGCGCCGCTTGCGAGCGGATCTTCTTCATGGCGGGGCTGGCCGCGACGAAAAAGACGTCGTCACAAAGCTCTTCGACATCGCCCGCGTAGCTCTCGCCCTTGGCTTCGCCGATGCATTGGTCAATCACGGCGTCGAGTTCGGCTTTCTGGAACGGCTTGGTCAGGTAGTTGTGAGCGCCCAGGCGCATGGCCTGGACGACCTTGCGGGTGTCGTTCACGCAGGAGAGCATGACGACCTTCAAGCCGGGCTTGATTTGGCGGAGTTGCTCGAGGGTCTGCAATCCGTCGATCCCGGGCATGAGAAGGTCGAGCAGCACCAGGTCGGGCTGTAGACCTTTCTGCATGCGCGCCACCGCTTCTTCACCGGTCGTGGCGGTTTCGACTTTGTAGTTGTCCACTTCCAGCAGCGTCCGGATGTACCGCAGCATCCCTGGTTCGTCGTCCACCAGCAGGATGTTGGCTTCGCTCATTTGCTCGACCCTCGTGACGAACTGCTTAGGATTGGTTGGAGCGGAACCAGGAAGGAGAACTTGCAACCGGCTCCCAGCTCGCTTTCCACCCAGATCTTTCCACCCATGCCCTGGACGAGGCGGCGGGCAATGGCCAGTCCCAGGCCCATGCCCTCGGCTGCCTCGCTGCCGGGCAGTCGGAAGAAATCATCGAAAATTTCCTGATGGTACTCGGGGGTGATGCCGGGCCCGGTATCAGAAACGCTTACTTTGACAGCGTTGGGGGCGCCCGTCGTCTGACGGCGGCGCTCTCCGGACGCCGTCGGCTTGCTGACGGCGCGCCGCTCCCATATGTAGGGCTCGGCGTGCAGCCAGACGGTGCCGCCCTGGGGCGTGAACTTTGAGGCGTTCTCAAGGAGATTGGAAATCACACGCTGGATCTTGGCTGAGTCCAACGGAAGCGGACTGATTTTTTCGTTGGCTAAGAAATAGAGGGCGAGACCGCGCTCCTGAAAACGAGGAGACCAGAGGCGGCAGACCTCGGAGAGCGCGACGTTAATGTCGCCCAGCTCGTACTGCATGCGAAGCTTGCCAGTCTCGAGCACGCTGAAGGTCAGAAAATCCTGGATGAAGTGCTGCAAGCGCTGTCCATTGGAAGACATGTCACTCAACACTTCGCGCTGTCGTTCATTCAGCGGTCCCAGCTTCTCGCTTTGCAGCAATTCCGTGTAGCCGTTCAGGATCGCTAAAGGAGTCTTCAGGTCATGAGCGGCCGAGGTCAGCGCGTTGGTAGTGCGCCGGAAACGATCGCGCAATTGTTCGAACTCGCGCATCAAGTCAGCCGAAGAGTCGGTTGTTACGGCAGGACTGGCAGCGGTCGGAGGTATACGCTCTTCCGGACGAGCGCCCCCAAAGGGCGTACCAAAACTTTTGTCAGGCGTTGCGGCCATCGGGAAACCCAATTTAGTGAACAATAAGGGGAGGGGACGAACTACCGCAGAACGAGAGTGAACTCATCCTATGTCAGGCGCAGAGGACTGTCAATTGGAAACGCAAACGATCCGGTACGGAAGCGAAAAACGTTGCACTTTGCAGCCGTTTGAGCTGGTGAATTCCCAAGTTTGGTAGAAAGTAGGCACTACGGTAATTCCCGTAGTGGTAGCGAGGTTTCGCCGGATTCCACCCTGGCCTCAGGGTGGTCCGAGGTTTGGCCCCCAATCTGCGGCACCTTTAGGCGTTTAATCCTTGTTTCGGGCGGACAGCAAGTGAGTACGAACTCCCCTAGAAAAGAACAGCGCAAGTGGGCCCGGCTTCACCTTGCGATTCCGGTTTTCGTCCGCAGCCGGGACGAGAACGGCAAGGAATCGCTGGAATTTGCCACTGCGGTGAACATTTCTGCTGGGGGTGCTTTGGTGGTAGTCCGGCGCTCTTTGGCCAAGTCTAGCCCGGTTTCGCTGGAAATTCCGAGCGCTCCGATCGGTCCGGCCGACGGCGTTCGTCGGTCTTCTCGAGCCATTCGGGCGCGGACGGTTTGGGTTACCCATTTGAACGATTATCACCTTCTGGGCTTGAAGTTCGCGCGTCCTCTGAGCACCGACGCAGCGGCGGTTCCTCGTTCCCAATTGAGGAAAGCTCGTTCTGCGGTGTGAAATGTTTTTCCCTCTCGAGCCCTCCCCTGGACGAGCTTCCCGGCATCTTGGGGCGACGAAGTGTTACCCCATGCCGCGATCTCTAACCTAAACATAGATAGCGGCTTAGGGCAATTTCCACACCCTTCCTGGGCCCTGCCTGCGGTTTGGTGCTCGGGATGCACTTTTAGTGCATGCGGGTGATGTTCACCCTTTGAGGCACCTGGTTTATGAGCACACTTCAGTTCGGCTCGCTGGCGCAGTCCCTCGGCGAAATTCCCCCTGAGAACATCATTTTCGGCCATTCCGAGCCGATGCTGGCGGTCCGCTCCCAGCTGGCTAAGGTGGCGGCTGCTAACGTTCCGGTCCTGGTTCATGGCGAGAGCGGCACGGGGAAGGACATCATCGCGCGGCTGATCCACGGGCTGTCTCCGTGGAAAAACGGTCCGCTGGTCAAGGTGAACTGTCCCGCCATCCCCGGTACGCTGCTGGAAAGCGAACTGTTCGGCTATGAAAAGGGGGCCTTCACGGGCGCCTTCGGGGCCAAACCCGGCCGGGTTGAATTGGCCCACCGCGGCACCCTGTTCCTGGACGAGATTTCGGAACTCGATCTGTCGCTGCAATCAAAACTGCTACAGCTTTTACAGGATGGGCAATTCTGCCGGATCGGCGCCCAGGAAGACAAAAAGGTCGAAGTGCGGGTGGTGTGCGCCACCAACCGCAACCTGGAGTCGGAGATTGAGGCCGGCACTTTCCGTCAAGATCTCTACTACCGCATCAACGTCGTGAATCTGCGCATGCCGGCGCTGCGGGAACGCCGCGGCGACATCGAGGACCTGGCCAGCTACTTTCTGGAGTACTACAACCGCAAGTACAACTGCCGCGCCCGACCTCTGTCGAACGAAGTCATGAGCGTTTTGCAGAAGTATCACTGGCCGGGAAATATCCGGGAACTGGAAAACCTGATCAAGCGCTACGTGATCCTGGGCCATGAAGAGGTCATCACCAACGACCTGGTGGCGCGCGAGCCCGACTTCTTCAATCCAGAAATTTCGTTCGATGGCCCGATCTCGCTGAAGAAACTGACCCGCCAGGCGGTGCGCGAACTGGAGCGCAAAGTGATCCTGAAGGCGCTGCAACAGCACCACTGGAACCGCAAGCAGACGGCGCGGACATTGAGCATCAGCTATCGGGCGCTGCTGTACAAGATTCGGGATGCGGGCTTGCCGTCGAACCGGTCGTTGCGGATGCGGCAGGCGGAAACGGCTAAGACGAATTCGGGTACCACCGCGGCGGCGGATTAGAAGTTGGCGTAGAACCAATGTGTAGAGACGCGGCAAGCCGCGTCTCTACCGCTAAGCGCTGCCCTTTCCGCGACGAAGATGGTTACAGCTTCCTCCGCCACAGTGCCCCGCAGGCACGCACCGCCGCCTTCACTTTCTCGCGCAGTGGGCGCACGAAAATCACGTCGAGAAAGCCTTCCATCTCCCGCGCAAACTCGCCGCCATAGCCGAACCACCAGATTTTCTTCATGCGCGGGAGCAGGTCGGAGTCTAGATATTTCACACGCACCATTTCTTCCAGGCCCCAGCGCCCGTGAGTGCGGCCGAGGCCGCTGGACTTCACGCCGCCATGGGGAGCTTCGCTGATGCTGAAACACGAGAGCACATCGTTCACCATCACGGTGCCCGCCTGAATCTGGCGCGCGAGAGCTTCGCCGCGGGTGCGGTCGCGGGTCCAGACGCTGGCGGCCAGGCCGTAGTCGGAATCGTTCGCCAGGCGAACGGCTTCGACGTCGTCGCGGAAGGACGCGATGGGCAGCACCGGGCCGAAGGTTTCTTCGCGCATCACGCGCATGTTGTGGTCCACGTCGGCGAGCACGGTGGGAGCGAAGAACGTTGGGCCCAACTCGCGCAGGCGCGCGCCGCCCACCAGAACGCGAGCGCCTTTGGCGCGGGCATCGGCCACGTGCGACTCTACCACGCGCACTTGCTGTTCACTGATCATGGGACCAACTTCAGTGGCCGGATCCATTCCATTTCCGACACGAAGCTTGCGGGCTTTTTCGGCGCAAGCGTCAACGAACGGCGCGTATAGCTTCTGCTGGACGTAGCAACGTTCGACGGAAAGACACGCCTGGCCGGCATTGACGAAAGCTCCCCAGACGGCCGCGCTGGAGGCGACTTCGAGATCGGCGTCGTCGAGGACGAGCATCGGATCCTTGCCGCCCAGTTCGAGCACCACCGGCAGCAGGCGTTCGGCCGCTACCTGCGCGATCCTTCGGCCGGTCGCGACACTTCCGGTAAAGACCAGTTTGTCGATCTCGCTCTTCACCAGCGCCGCTCCGGCGGCGCCTTCGCCGGGCAAAACCTGGAAAACGTCGTCGGGAACTCCGGCAGATCGGAGCAGGGATTGCAACTCGAGCGCGATCAGCGGCGTGAACTCAGAGGGCTTGAGAACTACAGCGTTCCCGGCAACCAGGCCGGACATGACTTCGGTGGCCGGAATCGAGAAAGGATAGTTCCACGGCGAGATGATTCCGATAACCCCGTAGGGCTCGTGCAGGACGCGTCCGGACTTGGTCTTGAGAGCGGGGTTGCCGTGCGGCAGCTTTTCTTCGCGCAGGATCGTATACGCGTTCTCAACCAGGAAGCGCGCGGCGTCGAGCACAACCAGGACTTCGGTCAGAAGGGACTCGACGTACGGTTTGCCGGCTTCCTGCGTAATGCGCCGGGCGACGTCGGCTTTCCGGGCGAGAAGGAGCTGCTGGAAGCGGCGCAGGATCTTCACGCGGTGGCGGATGCCCCAGGCGTTCCAGTCCGGCTGCACGGCGCGGGCGCGAGCCACCGCGGCGCGGACTTCGGTGGGACCGGCACAGTCCAGTTCGCCCAGCACCTCGCCGGTCGCCGGGTTGACGGAGGCGATCCGGGAGACGGCGAGTTGGAGGTCGGTGGGCATCGCGCAGGGACAGTTTAGAACAGCAGTTGGCAATTGGCACTTGGCATTTGGCTGGTCGTGCAGTCATGCAGGATCCGAGAGGCAGTTTGCACAAACTTGCGGCGGCAGTCCGGCCAAGTGCCAAATGCTAAGTGCCAAGTGCTGCATACTCGACGTTGACCAGGTACAACCCGCTGGCGGGAGCGGTGGGTCCGGCGGCGGAGCGGTCGCGAGCGGCGAGCACGCGGCGGAAATCTTCTGGGGTCAGCGTTCTCTTTCCTACCAGCAGGAACGTGCCGACCAGGTTGCGCACCATGTGGTGAAGGAATCCGCTGCCGCGCACGGTGTAAACGAGTTCGTCGCCCTCGCGCGTCCAGGCAGAAGAGAAAATCGTTCGGACATTGCTTTCCTGACTTTGAGCTTCCCCCTGTGACCCTCTGTGTCCTCTGTGGTGATGGGTTTCGGCTGCGGCCATCCGTTCCACACGCTCGGGATCGACGGCCGCGAAGGAAGTGAAATCGTGCTCGCCGACCACCAGCGGAGCGGCTTGCGCCATGGCGACTTCCTCCAGTGGAAACGGGTAGTGCCAGACATAGCGCGCGAGGAACGGCGGGCAGATCGCGCCCCGATACATGCGGTAGCGATAGGTCTTGGCGCGGGCCGATTTGCGGGCATGGAACTCCGGCGCAGCCTCGGTCACCTCGAGTACGCGAATGGAAGCGGGCAGGATGTCGTTCAGCGCCTTGATCCAGTTTTCGGTCGGTATCGGCGATGCGGTCTGGAACGTGGCCACCTGCGCCAGAGCATGCACGCCGGAGTCGGTGCGGCCCGATCCCTGGGGCAGTACGTTTTCTCCAGTCAACCGTCCAATGGCTGTGGCCAGTGTGCCCTGGATGGTGGCCCGTTCAGGTTGCACCTGCCAGCCTGCGAACTCGGAACCGTCGTAGGAAAGGATCAGTTTGAGATTGCGCGCGATCTTTTCCGAGTCCAGGAGTACGGGAGCTTCATCCATAAGATTTACAAAGTTTTACGCGTGCAGCCGCAGAACGGCGCGGGGCGCGTCAGCTATAATATTTCACTTAAGATCAATGAAGAAGCTCGCTTCGTCGGTGGATCGCAAGGAACTCTTGCCCCACGTTCTACGTACCAAGAAACGTCCTGACAACCTCGTCAGTTCCTCTCAGGCCTGATTGATGGAGATGACACGAATGCAACGCTCTACTCTGACTTCCGCTTGCCGGCGGGCGGCTGCCCTTTTTGTTGCCGGCGTAATGGTTCCTGCCGGATGGGCGCAGGATGCCTCGCAGATGCCCAATGCGCCGTCGGCGCAGGTGCCGAAGGCCGTGCCGTCGGTGTCGCAGCCCTTTGAGATGAAGGACTACAGCAAGCCGGTCAAGCATTTCCCTAGTCCGGTCGGGCCGTACGTACCGCGCAGTGTAGCCCCTCCCAGTCTGGCCAACACTAGGCGCATTGAGCAGCTTATGCGCGACGGCAAGCTCTACATCTCTATGAACGATGCGGTGGCGCTGGCGCTAGAGAACAACCTTGACATCGCGATCGCGCGCTACAACCTGAATATTGCCGACACCGACATCATGCGCGCCAATGCCGGATCGGCCACCCGCGGCGTGAATACGGGCGTGGTGCAGGGGACCCCGGGCGGCACCGGCACCGGCATCGGCAGCACTTCGACCGGCGGCGGCGCCGGCGGTACCACGACCGGTGCCGGTGGCGCAGGAGCCGGCTCAGCCGGCCTGGTAACGTCTACAACCGGTGTGGGCGCGGCGATACCGTCATTTGACCCGATCCTGACGGGTACACTGCAATTCGACCGAAATCGTTTCCTTGGTTCAAACTCGTTCACGAATGCCGCCACCAGTACGAACACGACGACCGCAGACTTTGGCTATCAGCAGGGCTTTCATTGGGGCACAAACCTTTCAGTAGGCTTCAACAACTCACGTTCGACCACCAGTTCGAATTTCAGCAGACTAAGCCCGCTCTTGAATTCAAATTTCCGCGCCACGGTTAGCCAACCTTTGCTGTCAGGGTTCGGGTTCCTGCCCAACACGCGCTTCATCAGGATTGCCAAGAACAACCGCGAAATCTCCGACGTGGCGTTTCGACTGCAAGTGATCACTACGGTGAATCAGATCCAGAACATCTACTGGGACCTGGTCAATGCCTATGAGAACGTGAAAGTACAGCAGGATTCTCTAGCGCTGGCCCAGAAGACCCTGTCAGATAATCAGAAGCAAGTCGAAATCGGGACGTTAGCTCCGATAGAAGTCGTCCGCGCTCGGAGCGTAGTGGCGACGAACCAGCAGTCTTTAATCGTGGCCCAGACCAACTTGCAGTTGCAGCAATTACTGGTAAAGAATGCGCTGAGCCGGACCCTGTTGGACCCCGTGCTTGCAGACGCTGACGTCATTCCCACCGACACGATGTCGGTCCCGGACAACGAATCGGTCGTGCCCACACAGGATTTGGTCAATCAGGCGCTGGCCCACCGGGCGGAACTCGCGGAGTCGCGTATTGATCTGACCAATCGCGATATCAACAAACGCTCGGCAAGGAATGCCCTATTACCATCTTTGAGCCTCTTCGCGTACTACGGAGGTTCGGGCGTCGGCGGCGACCAAAATTTTGCGAACACCTGCGGCAACCCGGGCGCGCCGGATCCGCCTTTGTGCAGCCCCCCAGGCAGTATCCCATCCACCAGCTATAGCCCAACTCTGAATCAGTTGGTCGACTCCACCGCTCCGGATAAGGGCGTTGGGTTGCAACTGAGTATTCCCATCCGCAACCGTGCTGCCCAGGCCGATCAAGTACGCTCCGAACTCGAATACCGCCAGGCGCAGATGCGTCTACAGCAACAAGAAAACACGATTCGAATCGAAGTCCGCCAGGCGCAATTTTCCGTTCAGCAGAACCGCGCGAGCGTCGAAGCGGCGCGCGCGGCGGTGGAACTGGGCAAGCAGTCGCTCGACGCGGAACAGAAAAAATACGCGCTGGGTGCTTCGACAACCACGCTCGTCTTGCAAGCCGAGCGCGATCAGACGCAAGCGCAGTCCAACCTGGTTTCGGCCAATTCCGCTTACGAGAAGGCGCGGGTGGAACTGGATCGCGCCACCGGAGCTACGCTCGACCGGCTGGGCATCCTGATGGCCGACGCGGAGCGCGGGCAGGTGACGCGGATGCCGAACGTGCCCTATGTGGCCCCGCGTCCCGCCGAGCAGCAGACGCCGGTGAATCCCCCGGCCCAACCGCAGCAATAGGCAGGACGGTCGTCCACCACAGAGACACCGAAAACTCTCCGGTGAAACGCTGGGCGTTTGCGCCCGGCGTTTTTCTTTGCGTACTTTTGAGGATTGTCATCCTGAGCGAAGCGAAGGACCTGCTTTCGATTCCCATCTCCATGACTGTCGAGTATCCTCACAAGCGTGACGCTCTCAGTCGTCATCATCACCTATAACGAAGAAAGAAATATTGGACGCACGCTGGCCAGCGTCCAGCCGCTGGTCTCGGACGGCAAAGGCGAGATCGTTGTTGTCGACTCGGGCTCGACGGATCGCACGGTCGAGATCGCGAAATCGTTCGGCGCGAAGGTGTTCGTCGAAGAGTGGAAGGGCTACGCCGCGCAGAAGAACTCGGCGATCGAGAAGGCGACGGGGGATTGGATTCTAAGCCTGGATGCGGATGAGGAAGTGGAATTGGACTTGGCTACGGAAATCATTTTCTTCATGACTCCCACAGCTCCCAATCAGTCTGCACAACTGGGACGGCTCAAAGAGCTACGGTATATTCACACTAGGCGAACCCGAAGAGAAATGCGGGTAGCCTATGCAGCACAGGGCAAGCCTGACTCTTTCTTCGCGGAGTACACTGGCTTTTGGATTCCCCGCAAGAACTTCTTCCTTGGCCGTTGGATCGGTCACGGTGGCTTCTGGCCTGACCCCAAACTGCGTCTGTTCCGCAAGGGTAAGGCGTATTTTGAGGACCGCCTGGTTCACGAGGACGCGAAACTGAGCGAGGGCATCACAGGGCAATTCAAACACGCTCTCCTCCACCACTCCTACCCCACGCTTTCCGACTACCTTGACCACATGAACCGCTACTCGTCATTGGGGGCGGAGATGGCCGTCGCCAAGGGGCGCGTTCGCTTTAGCGTGTTCAACATCATGCTACGGCCGGCGGCGACCTTTATCTACAACTACATCTTCCGGCTGGGATTCCTTGACGGTCGCGAGGGGCTCCTTCTGCATCTCTACCACGCGGTGTACGTTTCGTGGAAATATGCCAAGGCGTGGGAGCTTGCACGCAACCAGAAATCAGAGTAGAGACGCGGCTTGCCGCGGCTGCATGGATGCAGCGGGAGACGCGGCAAGCCGCGTCTCTACACTGGATGTATGCAGTAACGCGCGGTTGTAAGCTGGGACGCTAACGCGTACGCCGGAAGGACGCGCTGCTGCGGCTTCCCGTGAACTTCCGCAGGGATCGCCGCTAGGTCCGCCGCGTTATCCGCAGGATGTCGAACTGAACTTCCACTTGCCTCTGCGGAAACTTCGACTCCACGTAAGACTTCACTTCGGCCACGGATGGGATTCCCTTCTGGCCGGTCAAGCCGCGCGCGTCGTCGAGCAGAATAATGTGCGGATAAGCATGGCTGAGGATCATCTCCAGTTCCGCGGAGAGCCGCTGCTGGTCTCCCTGCATGCCGACCCATCCGTAGTAGCCGGCATCGAGCCAGAAGAGCGCGGGCCCTTTCAGCAAGGCGAGCACCTCGGGCATGACCACGCGGCTGTCGCCACAGAAAATGCGGATGTGCGGGTAGCGTGCAAATTTTTTGGCGGCGCGGTCAGCCAGTTCCGGGACGTATTCGATCGAATAAATGCAGTCGAAGCTGTTTCTCATCGCGGCGACCATCTCGCCGTAGTAGGTTCCGGTTTCAACGAGCGTCTTTAGGCTGAAGTTTTCTCCATACTCGCGCACGGTTTTCTGCTTCAGAAGATGCGGGGAGCGGGCAGGCCGGCCGCGCAGAATCCAATACCAGTAATCCGGATAATGGCCCAGCGCTTTGTACGCGCCGTACACTGGAGTGCGCTGCAACAATCGCCGAAACGCCTTCAGAGTGTCCTCCGCGAAGTAGTCCCCCAGCATAGGTGCGAAGAAAAAGCGGAGTCAAGCGAGGGGGCCCATTCTCCGCGTCCTCGGCGGTTCAAGATCTTCCATCCTTACCAACCGCTCGGTCGGTGGAGTAACCTTGTCGCACCTCGGTCGCTCCTCTATCATCAGATTCAGCATGGGGAGCCGAATGCCCGAGAACAAGCCGAACAAGCCGGCCGTCGCCGAAAGCCCGAGTTCTGACGTTTTTGAAGGCCGGCAACCTTCTGCATCGGAAAAAGACTGGGCTGAGAAGACGCTGGCCCCCACACTTGAGAAGGCTCCCGAGAAGCCCATCGGCGCAGCGACCGGGACTAACCTCGACGAGCACGGCCACGCGCGCTTCAGTACGATTTCGAACGTCCCCATGCGCCGGCTCTACACCCCGGCCGATCTGCCTGCCGACTGGAGCTACGAAAAGTATCTCGGCTATCCCGGACAGCCTCCGTACACGCGCGGCATTCACGCGACCGGCTACCGCGGCAAGCTTTGGACGATGCGGATGTTCTCGGGCTTCGCCTCGCCGGAAGAAACGAACCAGCGCTACAAGTATTTGCTGGAGCACGGTGGCGGCGGGCTCTCGGTCGCGTTCGATCTGCCCACACTAATGGGGTACGACTCCGATCATCCGGCGAGCGAGGGTGAGGTTGGCAAGTGCGGCGTGGCGATTGATTCGCTCGAAGACATGGAGATCCTGTTCGATGGCATCGATTTGGAAAAAATCACCACGTCGATGACCATCAATTCGCCCGCGAGCGTGCTGTGGGCGATGTACCTGGTGGTCGCCGAGAAGCAGGGCGCCGATTGGAAGAAAATCTCCGGCACCATTCAGAACGACATCCTGAAGGAATACATTGCGCAGAAGGAATACATCTACCCGCCTGCGCCCTCGATGCGGCTGGTGATCGATACTTTCGAGTTCGGATCGAAATTCACGCCGCGTTTCAACACTATCTCCATCTCCGGCTACCACATCCGCGAAGCCGGCTCGACCGCGCTTCAGGAGCTGGCGTTCACGATTTACGACGGCGTTGAGTACGTGGAGTGGGCGCGCCGCCGGGGGCTTGACGTGGACGATTTCGGCCCGCGCCTCAGCTTCTTCTTCAATGCGCACAACGATTTCTTCGAAGAGATCGCCAAATATCGCGCCGCGCGCAAGATCTGGTATCGGCTGATGAAGGACCGCTTCGGCGCCAAAAACGACCGCACCCGGCTGATGCGCTTTCACACGCAGACCGCCGGCGTCTCGCTGCCCGCGCAGCAACCGATGAACAACATTGCGCGCGTGGCGATTCAGGCGCTGGCCGCGGTGCTCGGCGGCACGCAGTCGCTGCACACCGACGCCTACGATGAAGCTTTGGCGTTGCCGACCGAAGAAGCGGCGCGCATCGCGCTGCGCACGCAGCAGATCATCGCCTACGAATCGGGCGTGGCGCAGACGGTGGATCCGCTGGGTGGCTCCTACTTCGTCGAGAAGCAGACGCTCGACATGGAAAAGGGCGCGTTCGACTACTTCGAAAAACTCGACCAGATGGGCGGCATGGTCAAGGCCATCGAGCGCGGATTTCCGCAGAAGGAAATCGCCGACGCCAGCTACCAGTACCAGCGCGCCGCTGAGGCGAACGAGAAGATCACTGTGGGTGTGAATGATTTCGTCATCGAAGAAGAGTCGCCCAAGACTCTCTACATTGACGAGTCGGTCGCGCGCGCTCAGGAAGCCAAATTGAAAGCTCTACGCGAGCGCCGCTCGAATGAAGAAGCTCAGCGTCGGCTGGACGCGTTGAAGCGAGCCGCCGCCAAGACGCCGTCTGCCGGGCCGAACGGGAACATTTCCGATGCCAATACCATGCCGTATATCGTGGACGCCGTTCGTGCCTATGCCACCGTGGGCGAAATCTGCGAGGCGCTGCGGCAAGTATATGGAACTTATACGGAAGTGAGCATCACGTAGTTATCACATAGGTCCCGGGCGTTTACTGCGGCGAGCCTGCTCCTCCGTTTTCATCACAATCGAAACCCTTCGCCGTCACAGCTTCAAACGGGGGGCTGTCAATACGATTGCGGGTTGAGGTCTGTGATCCAATGGCCAAATCTATCCCAACCCGCCATTCGGTGCCGAGCCAGCGAAGAGGAGTCGTGGTTTCTATCGAATCCCGGATCATCATTATGCGCCGGCACAAAGTCATCCTCGATACCGCCCTGGCCGAACTCTACAGTGTGTCGGTCAAGCGCCTGAACCAACAGGTAAATCGTAACCGGGAGCGGTTCCCCGTTGATTTCATGTTTCAGCTTACAGAGGAAGAGCACGAATCTTTGAGGTTGCAAATTGCAACCTCAAACAAGGGGCGCGGAGGGCGGCGTTCCTGCCCCTTCGCCTTCACCGAACACGGCGCGATCATGGCCTCGACCGTTCTCAACTCGAAGCCGGCAGTGGAGATGAGCGTCTTCGTGGTGCGTGCCTTTGTCCGGTTGCGGGAGATGCTGACTGCGAACCGGCAAATCGCCGCCCGGATTGAAGAATTGGAACAACGCCTGGAGACCCATGACGGCACAATTCAGGACATCATCGATGCGATCAGGAGGCTGATGAAGCCGCCTTCGAAGCCCCGCCGCAGAATCGGATTCGATCTGCCTCCGGCAAAGACGGGATAGTCATCCCTCGAATTCTTCCGATGTTGCTTTTCGGGGCCTCTGACCCCAGCCGGAGTTTCATCTAGTGTTGTTCTTGATTTAACCGGACGGCGGCCATCGAGTACGTGCGCGTGCCACCCTCCGCGCGCGACTCCAACCTGCCTGCGGTGCGACGCTCAAGCTGACCACGCTGCACCGAGATCAGAACAACACCGCACTGCGGATACAAGCGCAGGACTTGGCCCGCTGAGGCCGACTTCAGATCGCCGCGGAGAATGAAGGGCTTGGTAAGCGCGTCGGCCGCTTCCGCATCGGAACAGATTACGGACACGCTCGCCTCGCCGCCCAAGGCTCGTCCCGTGGAGGGATCGATCAAGTGCGACCTCCGGTTCTTGCCCTTGCCGATCGTGTTCTCGTACGTACCCGAAGTAGCCAGCGCGTCTCCGTCATGCAAATAGATTCTCGCGGCGACCTGGCGACGGTCGCGCGGATCCACCACAGAGACGGGCCACGCCCGACACTCGTCCGCCCGGTCTTGCGCACAGTCCGGCTGCCGGGGTGGCGGACCCAGCGCTTTCAGACTGCTCTTCCCCAGGTTCACCAGAGCTGAGCGAATACCGTGCTCCTTCAGGATTTGTATGGCACGCTCAACCGCATAGCCCTTGGCAATCCCGCCGAGGTCGATCTCCATCGCGGGCACGGCAAACTGCACTTCCTTTGTTTCCGGGTAGAGCGTCACCTTTTGCCAGCCCACTCTTCGTTTGGCCTCTGCGATGGCTGCGGCCCGAGTCTCTTTCCGGCAGGGAACCGGCGTTGCGCAAGGTGGTAAAAATCCCCAGGCTCGCACGAGTGGCCCGACGGTCGGATCGAACGCTCCACGGGTTTCGCCGGCAATTCTCAACGCAACCTGCAAACGCTCGAATAGTTCGTCGCTGACTCGAACCCGAGGGCGGAGGTTTCCCGGCGAAGCGGCGCGCAGGTTCATGCGCATGAGATCAGAATCGGAGTTCCAGTTGGAAAGAACGGTGTCGATCCTCTTCAACTCGTCAAAGGCAGCGTCAAGGGCGGCAGTGGCTCGCTCCTCCGCAGTTCCGGGAGGCTCCGAATGTTCTTCCGCAGACGGGTAGAGTGTGATTTCACACAACGTGCCCATCACGTAGCGCACCTGCTTGATCGGACCCGCCGGCGTGCTGGCCGAAGCAAGACCAGCAGCACAGATCAAAATCAGCGTGCCAAGAAACCGGCAGGAACTGGGTGGCGCAGTCATCAGTGTCCGTGCAGATAGAAAAGGTCTGTTAGCAGGAGCGCTTTCTTCACTCCCCGCGCGATAGCATGCGCCGACAAAGTGGCTCCGGTGTAGTTGGTAACGTCGCGATTCACCTGAATGGGATCGGAACTCTTCTTGCCGCGAAATTGCCGCAGGAACCTCTTTTCTTTGACTTCGGATCCGCGGGTTTCACGGTAGTCCAGGACGGCTACTTCTCCGACCTCTCCCTGGCTGCTGACGCCCACAATGAAGGTGATGAACTCCTCCTTCCCGATCTCGTTCATGATCAGCGCGTAGCCGCTGGGTTTGCCATCCTTATCCCGACCCACGAAGAACTTGTATTGTGCTTCAGGAAAACGCAGGCGACTGCCGCCTTGAAGGGATTCGCGCTGAGCAGACGTGAGTTGCTTGATCTCAGTATCCACGGAGGCGGCGTTTGGAAGGGCAATTTTTGCGGCTTGCGCTTCCGACAGATAGGTCTCGGAGAACAGAGGCGCCGTCAGAAGACTCAGCAGCACCCCCACCAGGACTCTCAGTTGGGTTGCACGCAAGGGCGCAGGAATGGGAGAGCGCCGGGACATCGACTGGCCACAATCATTCGGCACGTCCGTTTCCTCCTCGGCCGGAGTTGGCGCCGTACATCACCACGCCGGTGATCGCCAATGCCACCCAGGCAAGGCTCAGCCCATCGACAAGGAGCACCCCTGGCCTTCCCAGGACCCTGCCCGAATGCAGGTCCGTGAGCACAATGTCGCTCCGCACCGCCGTCGGGTCATCGTGCGGACGATACCCAGAAGGAAGGAAACGGCGGCTGACGTACCGGTCCTCCAGTCCGAGTTCTTCCCGGTTCTGAATGAGGAGACCTGTCGTGATCAGCAAGAGCACGTTCAAGGTAGATACGATGCCAACAGTAGCGTGGATTCGACGCAGCAGGCGCATGATGTTCAGCAGGAAGACCTCAATATTTGATTCTCTCACGCTGGAATGAGGCCCGCGTCCCAGCAAGAGCTTTTTGCTCTGTCACATCACATAGCTGACTTGGATGGCTTTGCTCAAGTGATGCGGCGCGCGCAGCAGAGCGCCGGTCTCGGCCATCAAGGCAACCGCCTCTTCGTAGGTCAGCCTGATCTGGATCTCAGCGTTGCATTCCAGCCACAGACCGCGGTCGTTGCCGCGCTCTATCTCCTCTTGCTCCTTGCACAACCGCGTTAGCTGAGCATGGACACTCACGAGATGCCCGGCAGTCATGTGAACGATCCCGAGGTACTTCCACTCCAAGTGGAAGCAGCCATGATCACAACCAAAGAGCCGGAACATCGAAGCTTCGAGCCTCCTGAAAGTCTCTGCCGTCATGCCCGAGAGAGACTGCATTCACGATTTGATGGTCGGCCGCTCTCCTTGGCGTTCTCGTCGTCCTAGAACGCGAAGGCCATCCCGAGGACCAGTCCATTGGTCGCGTCCTGGTCCACCTTGGGGAAGATCAGCCGCGAGCCACGGATGCGGCGATTGTGTTCGTAAGCTGCCTGCATCGTGAACTGGGGCGACGGACGGTAGCTCAACCCCAGCGTGAACCGGTCCTGTTCCAGATCTTCTTGAGTAAAAGAGATGTCTGTGGTCGAGCCGAAACTGGAGACCTCAACATTGTCCGTTACCCCGTTCAGCCACACCCGCTCGTAACGCAGGATGGGAATGATCTGCGGATCTTCAAAGCTCTTTCCCAGGAATGACTCCTTCAACCACTTGGGGCGTGCGTGATACTTAAAGTCCGTCCAGAAGCCGTAGCGCCGGCGGGACAGGTTGGCCAATTCCATTTCGACCGTGGCCGTGGTGATTCCACCCTCGCCGGATGACGGCGCCGTGCTGTTCACCGAATTGAAGACCGCTTGGCCAAAGCCCGCCAGGACGTTGTTGAGATTTCCCAGACTGGTGTAAACCGCTTCGGCTTCCGTTTCAAATCCCTTCCAGCGCCATTTGTGGTCATACGCAAAGGTAGTCAAGGCCTCGCGAAAACTCACGAACGAAGGGGCGTACTTACCGTGATAACCGGAGAAGGCAAACTCGCCGTTCAGGACCGGGCTGTAGGCGGCGCGCCAGGCGAAGGCAGTCGCGGACTTGCTGCCGTCAAAGAAACCGCTGGTGAGCTGCATTTCGCTATTCAGCACCAGTTCCGCAGTCCCCGGCTCACCGGCCGTGGTCACCAGCTCTTGTTCGATATTGAAGTCGAGAGCGGCGCCGCTCAGGCCGTAGAACTGGTAGTCGAGCTTGCCGCTGCGGCCCACGTTAAAGGCGCCCACTATTCCGGCTCCCAGGTCGCGCCACGCCGATTTCACGGGGAGCACCGGGCCGTCGCGGTCGGTCAGAGTGCGGCGGGGAACATCCCAGTAATCGTCGTCGTGCAGAAGATTGAAGCGCCCCACGGGGACGAGAACGACTCCCGCGCGTAGCCCATGGTTCTCGGCGAAGTTGAACTGGCCCCAAACCTGCTCGATGGAAATCTCGCCGCCTGCGTTGCCTTCCAAGGTTTGCTTGAAAGCGGTTTCGCCGGGAGCGCGCTCAGTCCCTTTCTCCGCTTCGATCTCGAACAGACGCTCGAACTCGATTTCACTGTAGACCCGCAGCCGCGGAGCGGGACGGGCATCGGTGGTGAGCACCAGCCGGCGGAAGGTGAAGCCGCCCGCAGAACCGCCGGGCACGTTGTTCCCGGTGGCGACGTCATTCGTCTCAAAGCGCATGGAGCCATAGCCGCCGACGCGAACCCGATCGAAGATATTGATCCCCTGTCCTTGCCAATCCACGTAGCGGGCGGCCCGCACATCGGAAACGGGTGGCGCCGGCGCGGTCTGCCCCGCGGAGGGCTTGTCCGGCAGGAACCCGGTCGCCTGGCTGGCAGGTTGAGCCGCTTGATTGGTAACAGTGACCAGTGCGCTCAGGCGAGCGAGTTCCTCCCGCAGCTGTCGTACTTCCTGCTGCAGTTGCTCGATCTGGCCTTGCGGTGGAGACGCCGTTGCGTCTTGCTCCGGCCTTCCGCCGGCCGGATCGACAGCGCTCGAAGGCGCTTCGCCACTCCAGGCCACGGCGCTGAGGCAAAGAATGAACGCGATGAGGCCCGGAAGACATTGCGTCCGGAAAAACAGCCGCCCGGGCGCGGCGGGCTGGTTGCACGGCAGCGGGGATTCGGGTAAGCAGGGGACAGCGCGGTGGAGTCGTGGCATGCCAACCTCGGCTTTCTGCATTTTCATCCTTTCTCGTTCTGAGAAGCGGCACAGATGCAACTGAGTTGCATCTGAGAAGTTCGCTCCCTATTCAAATTCATCCGGGGGCTGCGGGTCAAGCTCTGGTATCATTTTGTGTTGCAACTAATTTGCAACAAACTGCAACAGGGGGCTCGAATGCCTTTGCCACATACCGAAGCGCCTGGCCATCTGGTCGCAGAACTGGCCGCCCGCGGAATTCGCATCACGCGCCAGCGCCGCACCATTCTCAACATCATGGAAATGGCCAATCGCCACCTGGATGCCAGCCAGATCTTGCGCAAGGCGCAGCGGCAGGATACCGATATCGACCGCGTAACTGTCTACCGGACACTCGGTCTGCTCAAGCGCCACGGCCTGGTGGACGAATTGGATCTCATGCACCTGCGGGGGGAGAAGCACTTCTACGAGCGCAAGACCCCACGCGAGCACTTGCACATGACCTGCCTGCGTTGTGGCCGCGTCACGGAGTACGAAAGCAGACTCTTCGATAAATTGAAGCAGCAAGTAGAAACCGAGTGCCGATTCCGCATCCTGGTCGCGCGCATGGAAATCGGTGGATACTGCGCAAACTGCCGGACCTGAGTTCGTGAGATTGCACTGTCCGGCAGCAAAAGCCCCATGAAGCCCCGGGGCGCCTTGCTCCAGGCGCTTCCTCTTCCTCTCCGCACGTCGCTGTTTTCTGACCGCTGGATTCTCCGCGGGGCCAGATCGCCCTGGGCGAAATGATTCGGAAGGAATACCCGCGCTACGCTATTTCATGCGATTGCGGTAGAGGTTCTGGTCCACTTCGCGAGTCATGGCTTCGATATCCAGCGGGACTTTCAGGAACTCTGCGACGGCCTCGGCCGTAGCTTTGGGTTCGCGCAGGATACGGTGATAGTGCACCCGGCAGACTTGCACGTTGGGTTTGCCGTTCAGCCAGCGGTTGACTTCGATCAGGTGCCGCTGAAACGCTTCTTCGATGGGCGAGGAGTCCACGCTCGAATCGAAGGCGCCGCGGCGGCGCAGCATTTCCTCCTGCGACTTCATCACCTCGGGGAGTGGGCGCTGCACGAAAATGACGCGGTATTCGTGGCCGGCTGGGAGTGAGAGCAGAAGCTGCGAAATCACTTTGACGACCTTGCCCTCCGCTTCTGCGATCAGGGCCGGCTCTTTGGGCAGTTGCTTGATGCGCTCCCACTCGAGATAGCCGCGCGGGTTGTCGGTGTCGGCTTTGCGTTCGCCGTCGGAGAGAACGGGCAGGCCGCCCGCCGCGAGCATCTGCATCACGAGAGAAGTGCCGGAGCGGGGCAGGCCGGAAACAATCGTGATCATCAGCACCTTTCAGAATGAATGAGCAGTGTTTCCGCCGCCCATTTGGAATCATAGAAGGGGCACGGATTTCCGGGCAAATCGAGGACGGGAGTAATGCAGACCGGAAGGACCCTGCCGCAAGCGGCCGCGAGCCTCGGCACGAAAGCCAGCACCCGGCCATCTCCAGGTTCCGGCCGATGCCCGCCGAAGTAACTTTGCACTGTCAAGTCCTTCTCGCAGCGAACCAAACACCCTCTTGCCTACGTCCTCTTGCCTACGTCATTGCGTCCGCCCCAGCGTTTCTGATAACGTGCCTCCCGTCGTTCCCGGAGCTTTCGCCAGCAAGCGATACTCCCCCGCGACTGCTCTTCGAGGAAGTGTGATTCCGTTCGTAAAGGAGGCCCCTGTGGCTTTTTGTCCAAGTTGTGGAGCGCAGATTCCGGAAGGTGCGACCGCTTGTCCGAAGTGTGCGGGCGGTGGTCAAGCCGCAGGAAGCGCGGCTCCGGCAGCCGGACTCACGGACAATGTGGCGGGAGCACTGGCGTATGTCACGTTCATTCCCGCAGTCGTGTTCCTTGTGCTGGAGCCCTACAACAAGAATCGCTTCATACGGTTCCATTCCTTGCAATGCCTCTTCTTTTGTGGCGTGTTGTTTGCCCTGGGCATCGCTCTGGCGATCGTCGGCATGGTTCCCTTCGTGGGGTTGATCACGATCCCGCTGGGTCTTCTGCTTTGGGTGGGAACAATTGTCGTGGCTGTCATTTTGATTCTGAAAGCCTACCAGGGCCAGATGTATAAACTCCCGGTAATCGGCGATATGGCTGAGAAGCAGGCTAACGTCGTCTAGCTCGCACCCCACTCTTGCGGCCTCAAAAGGAGTGGATTACCCATCGCGATTCGCCAATTGTTCGCCCTTGTGATATGCTGCCTCTCCGGGTCGAGGTGCGGATGCGCAAAGCAATCAACCATCTGAAGAAATCGGATCCAGTGCTGGCGGCGATCATCGCAAAGATCGGCCCTTGCCGGATGCAGTTTGGCGAGCCGACGTTTCACAGTTTGGCCGAGGCAATCCTTTATCAGCAACTGAACGGCAAGGCCGCCGTGACAATTTTCAACCGTTTCATTGCCATGGCCGGCGATCCGCTCACACCCGACGGCATTCTGAAGCTCACCGACGCGCAGATGCGCGGCGTAGGGCTGTCACGGCAGAAGACGGCGTACCTCCGCGATCTCTCCGAAAAAACCAAGGCGGGCTTGCTGGAATTCGAAGGGCTGCCGGAGCTCTCCGAGCAAGACGTGATCGCACACCTGACGCAGGTCAAGGGCATCGGCGTGTGGACGGCGCACATGTTCCTGATGTTCACGCTGCGGCGTCCGGATATTCTGCCCACCGGCGACTACGGGGTGCAGGCGGCGATCAAGAAGCACTACAAGAAGCGCAAGTGGCCGAAGCCGGCCGTGATGGAGAAGATTGCCAAGCCGTGGGCGCCGTATCGGTCGATTGCTTGTTGGTACTTGTGGAAGAGTTTGGATGTGAAGACGATGTGAAGATTCGCTGTTTGCTGTTGGCCGTTCGCTCCCAACCCGTAGCTCGAAGCTGGTAGCCAACAAAAAACCCTCTCGCTCGAACTGAGAGGGTTTGCGAGTTGGTGGGCTGAAGCGGGCGTCAGGCACGCACGACGTTGGCCGCCTGGAAGCCCTTCGGGCCTTTGAGCAGGTCGAACTCGACGGTATCGCCCTCGTTCAGCGAGCGATACCCGTTCTCCTGGATGGCGGAGAAGTGCACGAAAACATCCTCGCCCGTGGAGCGCTGGATAAAGCCGTATCCCTTTGCCCCATTAAACCACTTCACAGTACCCTTCTCTCTCACAGAAACTCCTTTCGCCTTATCGCTAGGAATTATTCTTCCGTCTCTTATCTGTTTGTCCCTGGGAAGAGACACCCCCTCAAAGGACGGTAAGAATTCGGTGGCGTCCGCGTACGGGCGAAATCGCACCAACAGAAACGGCTCCCAGAAGTTCCGCCGCCGGTTTGCCCGCGACGAAACTGCTGTGAGCCGTGAAATGAAGGCGCGATATCGGACTGCCTGACACAGAACGTCAACCTGGACTGCACTCTCGCCAGCCGCTCTCCCGGCTGACGAGCAAAAGATAATAGCAGGAAGATCGCGGTTGGCAAGAAGTAAGTTGTTGAAACGAATAATGACTGTCAAGCCGGATGCGAGGTGGTGGCGGGCGGCGACCATGGGTTCCGGCAAACGAAAGCAGTCGTAAGTATCTGATAAGATTGGACAACAGTGACTTCTATTCCTCCAGTTGAGGTTCCAGAGAAGACCCGCCCGCGCGAGCAGCCCGGGATGGTCAAGGCGCAGAACGACGGCTTGCTGCGCTCCACCGCGCGCTATCTGCTGCGGACCGAGGTGCACACGTTCGCATTTTCGGTGGCGGCCAACGCCATTCTTTCGTTTTTTCCCTTCGTTCTGTTGCTGCTGACCGTCATCCGTCGCGTATTTCACTCGCGCGTGATGTATGACGTCGTGGTGAGCCTGCTGCGCGACTATGTGCCGGCCGGACAGGACTTCGTCATCCGCAATTTGAACGCGCTGGTCGAGGCGCGCCAGCGCGCGCAAGTGTTCTCGCTGGTGATCCTGCTGATTACTTCGACCGGAGTTTTCCTGCCGCTCGAAGTGGCATTGAACCGGATCTGGGGATTTCGCAACAACCGCTCGTACCTGGGGAACCAGTTGATCTCGCTGGGACTGACCTTCGCCTCCGGCTCGCTGGCCCTGCTTTCGATCGGATTGACCGCCGGCAATCTCGCGTTCCTGAAAAGTGCGCTCCATGGCCACGGCATGTGGTTTGTGCAATTGGTGGGCTTCATGACCATGAAGATTTTTGCGATCGCCGCCAGCATCGCGATCTTCTTTCTGATCTACTGGCTGCTGCCCAACGGAAAAGTTCCGGCGAGCGCCGTGCTGCCCACCGCCGTGCTGATGGGATTGTTCTCCGAGGTACTGAAATACGCCTATATCTTTGCCCTGCCCTGGCTGAATTTCGCCGAGGTCTATGGGCCGTTCGCGATCTCGGTCAGCCTGATGTTCTGGGCGTTCCTGACCGGGCTGCTGCTGCTGACGGGAGCGCACTTGTCGGCGCGGAGGCTGCGGGACTTGTGATTCGGCAGTCTAGTGGTTAGTTAAAATCGCGCTGGAACATGTCAGAACTTCCACCGCGTGGCCGACTTCGGAAAGCTCTTCTCGATAAACCCGAACACCGTGCGCGGACGCACAACAAAAATCGGCTCGCCCATGCTGCGCGGGTCCATCTTGTATTTCTTCTTGTAAGCGCCGGCTATGCATTCCAGAGCGGCTGCGTCTTTGATTTCCTCTGCCGCGCCTTCGACGATCACCGCTTCTTCGCCGTCGTCGTTTGTGACCGTGCAGGCGGGATTGGCGGCGAGGTTCTGGCCTTTGCGGGACTTGCGTCCGGTGGAGAAGAAAAACGCGTCGTCGAGCCAGACTCCCCAGACCGGCATGACGTGCGGGCGGTTGGCGGGGTGAACTGAGGCAATCCAGAACGTCTGGCAGCGCTCCATTTGCTTTGTGACCCAGCCCCAGGAGAGAAGGCCCTCTCCATCGTTGGCTCCAACGATGCCGTAGCCCGGGGCAAAGGGACGGTCGGCCTTAGGCTGGGATTGCGGCTGGGTTGTCTTCGGCGAAGGCGATCGGCGGGCAGCAGTGCGAGTCGAAGGACGTTGCGGCATAGCAGCAATTGTAGCGCCCGCACCCTTCGGCTTCGCTTCAGGGCAGGCTAGCCGCCGAGGGCGGCGGCGCTACTTTCTTAGTTCCTGCACAGCGCGATAGGCCTGATCAATGGCGCAGTCGGTGTAGGCGTAGGCGTCGGCATCGGAGTTGGCGATTGCGATCCGGCCGAAGGGTTTGCGCGCCACTTGGCACGGCGTCTCGCCGCCGTCGAGCCAGAATGAGTCGAAGAGCGAGTTGTACTCGTAGGCGTAGCCGTGCGGCCAGCGGTTCACGGTGATGCCCAGTATGTCGCGTGCGGGATCGAAGCCGCCGGGGCCGAGCATACGCACTAACTGCTCGCGAATATTGCGCTCATACGCTTCGAAAGTTGTGGTGTAGAGCTGGATGCGTCCCAGCTTGTGCTGTTCGCGCGCCGGACGCCCGGGCTTGCAGGCGGCTTTCATCATGTGGATCACGATGGGCTCATCGGGCCTCTGGGCGCACTCGTAGCCGCCCATCGAGACGGGCAGATCGAGGTTCATGTAGGTGTGGTACATGCCGGGGGCGTAGATGGAGTTCACACCCAACTTCTGGAAGGCGGTCCAGTTGCGAATCATTACATTGCTGTACAGCAACGGGACCTTCTGCGCCGAGGCGAGGGCCTCTTTCTGTGCGTCGGGCAATTCCTGGGCGAGGTAGGGAATGACCACGTGCCAGCAGGCGAGAATGCAGTTCGCGGCGCGCACCGTCTTGAGCTTTTTCCCCGTAGCGTAGGTGACTTCGACTTCTTGAGCGCTGGCAGGATCGCCCATGTGCTTCACCTTGACCACGGTGCTGTTGAGGCGGATGCGCACGGGCGACGAAGCCTCGTCGAGCTTGGAGTAGGCGGTTTTGACAAGGACGGCCCCGGTGACGGAGTCACCCGCAATCGCTGCGGGGACGAGTGTGCGCACCAGCAGCCGGGCGATGGTGAAGTTGCCGTCGGGAAAATGGAAGAAGTAGTTGTCCGCTTCTTCGCTGCGGATGGCGTCGCGGTTCATGCCTTGGCCGGGGGAAGGATCGAGATTGAGGCCCTCGAATCCGGGCATGCCCAGACCCCAGGCATCCTGGGCAGCCACCGCTTCGATCCCCACGCCAAACAGCGAGTGCGGCATGGCTTGGTACAGTTTGACGATCTCGCCGCTCACGCCCACGGTTTCAGTCAGGTATTTCGCGTAGCTTATGCGAGCGAGGCGGCCCTTCTTCTCGTCGGAATTCAGTCCGGGCAGGTAGTCTTTCTTTTCGGTGAAGAGTCTCTCAAAGTCCTGCTTGGCCTTGGCGGAAAACGGCGCTTCCTTGAGGAAAGCCCGCAACTCCGCTTCCCCGGAAGATTCGTTGACGCGGCTCTCATCGAAGCCGGTATTTCTGGGGTTGACCACCAGCTTATCGGCGCCGAAGGTTTCCTTGTCGAAAAAGATTTTGGGACGCAGTCCGAAGGAGCGATAAAGGTTTTTGCTGACGTATTTCGGATAGGAAGGCACATCAATGCCAAGTTCTTCGATGAGGGCTTTCGACACCGCGCTGTAGGGAGCGGGGCTCTCAATGGAATGGGTCCCGCCGTAGCCGAGGATGGTGCGGTTTCCAGAGCGGAATTCGTTGCGCTTGGCGTGTCCGCCCAAGTCGTCGTGATTGTCGAGGATCAGGATGCGGGCTTTG
>Ga0080064_1002475_pt1 | contig 31211 bp, 28 predicted proteins | sample Subgrocontami54m_FD_69260 | JGI IMG/M metagenome (GOLD analysis project Ga0080064, IMG submission 69260) | Subsurface groundwater microbial communities from S. Glens Falls, New York, USA - GMW46 contaminated, 5.4 m (SPADES assembly) (version 2) ...
GATCGCAGCCGAGCTCCCACGCGATGACGATCACCACCAGGATGATGATGGTTGGACCGTATTCCCGGATCCAGCCGACAACATTTTCGGATCTCAGCATCGTTCCGCCGATCGCTTCGATGAGTAGATGGCGTCTCGCACCACGTCGGCATATGCCTTGAACTCTGGTGTGAATTCCATATCGATCGTCCGCGGCCTGGGCAGATCGATCGGCAGATCCACCACGATACGTCCCGGCCGTGGCGTCATGACAAGCACCCGGTCGGCCAGAAATACCGATTCGGAAATGCTGTGGGTGACGAAGACTACCGTTTTCCGCCGTTCCCGCCAGATCCGCATGACCTCGAGGCACATTTCCTCCCGTGTCATCGCGTCAACCGCACCGACCGGTTCGTCCATCAGCAGCAGCTTGGGATCGTAGACAAGCGCCCGGCAGATGGAGACGCGCTGTTGCATGCCTCCGGAAAGCTCCTGGGGGAGCGCCTTCTCGAAGCCGGACAAGCCTACCAGCTTGATGAGCCGGTGCGCCTCGTCCAGATGCTCGCTGACGTTCCAGCCGAGCATCTCGATCGGAAACAGAACGTTATCGAGGACGCTTCGCCACGGCAGGAGGATCGGGCGCTGGAAGACCATGCCGATCTCCCGCGACGGCTTGTCCAGAGGTTTGCCGTCGAATAGCAGCGTGCCCCGCGATGCTCGGATGATTCCCCCGAGTATCTTGAGCACCGTGCTCTTGCCGCAGCCGCTTGGACCGACAAGGGTGACGAACTCGTTCTCTCGGATATCGAGGGATATGTCCTGCAGCGCCGTAACGGTCCCGCCTGACCGGACCGTGTAATCCTTGCTTACCGTTTGAAGCTGGGCCAGGCTCTTCGATTGGCGATCCGGGGGAGGAGGGGACGGCGACTGAGTTGGCGTCGGGAGCACCGTCATCCCAAGCCTCCGTGCTCGCGCCGGGGAATGCCTCGCCTCAGCAGCTTGCTCAAGTCGATCACGGATTCCGCCCAGAATTCCCTGCGAACCGATGCACTGGCCATTATGGATCTCCCCTGGGTCGTTCGCAAACCGCCGGCGAGAACGGGCGCGCCGACGCGATGTCCCGGCCCGGTCACATTTCCCCGGCTCAAAGCCCTTCGATGTAGGAAAAGGGGAGCTTGGGCACGTATTTCAGAGTTAGGCCGACCATGTCACGGATCGATCGATAGCCTTTCTCGATCATGAATTGCCTGGTCTCGTCGAGAATCTTGTCGATGACGCCCTCGCCTTCCCACATCGCTTTGGTGTGAATCTGAACGGCGGAAGCACCTGCCATGAAATATTCGACGACATCGAACCCGTCCTCGATGCCCCCTACACCGATGATGGGTATATCCACGACCCTCACCGCATCCAGCACGGCCCGGACCCCCATCGGCTTGACAGCCTTGCCGGACATGGACCCTACCCCGTGAGGATTGCCCACACGGGGCTTTCCCGTGTTGATATCGATCGACATGCCGGGGACCGTGTTGAAAGGTATCACGGCATCCGCGCCGCCCTTGGCGGCTGCCTCGGCCAGCCTGGGAATATCGGCCATCCGGGTGGAAGGCAGCTTGACCCAGATCGGTTGTTCTATCTCCCGCCGGATCGATCTGATCAACAACTCGAGGTTTTCCGAGGAACTGGACCATTTCGCTCTTCCGGGCGTGTGTGGGCACGAGGCGTTGACTTCGATGCCGTCCGCACCCGCCGCGATCAGATGCTTGCCGATCAGGACGAACTCTTCCGGAGTAGGCGCTGCAATGCTGACGAAGACCGGCACACCCCCCTCCTTCGCGATGCGAACTTCCTCCGCAAAAGCGATGTACCCGACGTTGGGTCCTCCCTGCGCATTGATCGTGTAGTGGGGGCGAAAATTCACGATGGTGGGGTTGGGGAAACCCTTGGAAGCTTCCTTCGTCACGGTCTTCGCCACCACAGCTCCCCAACCCGCTTTGGCGAACTTCTTCATGCCCTCGCCGGATTTTCCTCCTTTGGGGCCTGACGCCAGAATGATCGGGTTCTTCAGAGCAATCGTGCCTATCTTTACGCTGAGGTCAACATCCATGACATCCTTCTCCTTGTTCCCTCGTTTCTCGTATCCCATCGCCGATGGCATTCCGTCGCACGACAGCCTGCATGCGATGCGCGCTGCCGAGCCTTATCTTTTCAGTATGGGAGCGAACGCCTCGAGGGGCTCGTCCATATCGGTGGACTGAAAGCAGTGAGGCATGCCTTCAAGATTGCGGGCCGCCCCGAAATTCCCCGCGGAATCCAAGGCGACGACCCCCAGGACCATGGGATCGTACTGCCGGTTCAATGTGTCGACCACGGATTCGACGGCTTTCTGAACCGAGATCCCCTGGGCCATCAGTTGAACGATCCAGCGAGCCGTGGCGCGCTTGATCATGATGTTTCCCGTTCCCGTGAGGGAGACACCGCCGATCAGGTCATTCGCAAAAAAACTGGCTCCCAGAATAGGCACGTCGCCCACGCGGCCGGGAAGCTTCATGGGGGTCCCTCCGCTTGAAATCGCCACCGCCATGTTTCCCTTTGCGTCGATGGCGACCGCCCCCACCGTGCTTTCCTCGTGTATGAGCCATCGCTTGAGCTTCTCCGGATCGGGCAGATTGATACCCGTCAGCTTCCCCGATTTCTTCAATTCCTGCTTCAACCTGTCCCACTCTTCCACTCTCTTGGGATTGCGGTCCACCTCTTCGTCCAGACCCGCCGCCCGCGCAAGTCGATAAGCGCCCTCTCCGGCCATCAGGACATGGTCCGTATCTTCCATCACCATTCGAGCGACCCGGATCGGGTTCTTCACCCGGGGGATGGCTGCGACGGCACCCGAATGCAGGTTCCTCCCCTCCATGATGGCCGCGTCCATTTCCATCTGGCCGGCGAGATTCAGATGAGATCCGCTGCCGGCATTGAACACGCAGCTGTCCTCCGCCATGACGATGGCTGCTTCCACCGCATCCAGGCTGGAGCCCCCGCGGCGAAGAATCTCCACCCCTTGCTTCAAGCAGAGTTTGAGCGTGTCCTGGTAGTTTCCGCTGGCAGGGACGCGAGCGCCGCCGTGCATGATGATCACAGGCTTCACGGCATCTCCGCTCAACCGCGCTTTCCCGACCGCGCTTCGATGGGAGTCCCCGCTTCAGTGAGGGTCCTGAACCGGCGGATTAGCTCGCGCGTCGCTTCCCCCGGCGCATTCTCGCCGATCCTGCGGCCATCGACCGATTCCACGGGCACGATACCGGCGCCGGTTCCGGTGAGGAATACTTCCTGGGCGACATATAACTCGTGCGGGGTCAGATTGCGTTCTTCGACGGGAGATCCCATCTCCTTGAGGATTTCCATCGCAATATGGCGCGTCACGCCCTCCAGGCAGGCGACGGGAGTCGGCGTGGACCACTTCCCCTTGCGAAGCACGAAGACGTTGGTCGCCGTGGCTTCGGCCACGTAGCCGTTCCTGTCGAGCATCAATGCGTCGTCCATCCCGGCCAAATTGGCCTGGAGCTTGGCAAGAATATTCTCCATGTAATTGGAGGCCTTGACCTTCGCATCCACGGAGTCGGCGCCCTTGCGGCGTATGGACGAGGTCAACAGACGAATGGCCTTTTCTCCCAACGTATGGGGGAACGGATAGGCCATGGCGATGACAGAGGCATGCTTCGAGTTGCGGGGATCCAGGCCGACCTTCCCCACGCCTCTTGTCACGGTGAGCCTCATGTGGCCTTCCAGAAGCTCGTTGATCCTGAATGTCTCCAGTACGACCTGCGTCAATTCCTCGATGGTCAAGGGCACGGGGATGCCGACCGACTTGGCCGACTCCATCAGGCGTTCGAGATGCTCCGGCAGGTGGAACACCTTGCCGCGATAGGCCCGGATGCCCTCGAAGACGCTGTCGCCGTACATGAACGCGTGATCCCAGACGGATAGGGAAGCCTCCTTCCTGCACAGAAACTCGCCGTCAATGTACACATGGAGGTCGTCGAGACTCCCCAGGACGTCCTTGTGGTCAGCCGGAAATCGATCCCGAAAAAGATTCATGCCTCGCGCCTATCCGAAGAGTCTTGCTTCCTTGGAAAGCGAGGATGACAGCACTTCGGCCCCTTTATCCGAGACATGGATCACGTCTTCCACATTGAATCCGCCGAGCTTCGGACTGTAGAAGGGGAGCTCCACGGCGAGAATCATTCCAGACTGGATCTTCCAGCTGCTGTCGGGAGTGAGAAAGGGCTCCTCTTCGAAGTCTATGCCCACGCCGTGACCGATATTCCCGCGGGTGTAGTCAGGGTATCCGGATTGACGAACATGGTTCTGGGCGATGTTGAAGACATCGGCAATCGCGACACCCGGCCTGATGGCGTCGATGGCCTTCTCCTGTGCGCTGCGAAGAACCTCGTAGAGCTTGACTCCCTCCTCCTCCCGCTTACCGAGGTAGCCAACGCGTGCCAGATCGCTGGCATATCCCTTGAAGACGGCACCCACGTCGAATATGGCGGGATCGCCGGGACGAATCGCGTAGTCCGAGGCCTGATGGGAAATCGTTGCCCCGTTCACCCTCCCGGCGCAGAATTTCGTGTTGCACCAGCTTCCCCCTCCCCGAACCACTTCCGCTTTGTACACGTTCAGGATGTCCCGTTCGGTCGTCCCTTCCCGAACCGCGTCGAATGCCTTGTTCAGCCCGGCTATGGCCAACAGGACCGCCTGACGGACGCGCTCCACCTCGCCTAGACTCTTCACGGCTCTCAACTCGAAGAACAAGTCCTGCGCATCGACGAGCTCGAGCCTTGGGAAGACCTCCCTGAGAGCCGTATGAACATTGAAGGGCAGATCCAGCCCCTCGACGCCTACTCGCCCCCCGGTGACCCCCAACTCCGTCAGGTTCTCCTTCAGTGTCTGCAGAACCGAGTAGCTGGCCTTCCTGCTCTGCGAGGCGGACCTCAGTTCCGCGGGCGGGGAGACGGCATAGAACCGCCGATCCTTGATCGTACAGAATCGCTCCGCCGTGGCCTTCCCGGAATTCGGTGCAAGGAGCCGCGCCTCCCCGCCCCGCGGCACGATGGTGAAGACGGGCCCGATGTTGCGCAGCAGGTAGAAGATGCTGTTATCCGAAGTCGGAAGATAGAGAAAGCCGCTCGTGTAATACACATTCTGTGGCGAGGAGGCAATCAAAGCGTCCAGCTTGTTTTCCTCCATCTTCGCCCAGACCCGATTGAGGTCCATCATGTTCTTTCCCCTATTGGTGCTCGCGCGCAGGACGGTCATCATAGGTTCGAAATTCTGTGGCGTCAAAGAACGGAGATTGAAATGCCAAGGCGTGCGCTCGGCGCTTGACAGCTCATCGCCGGGGGAGTTAGCCTTTTTTCACAAGAGAGCGCATCTCGCCAGCGACATGGCATCACCGAGTGCCGCACCGGGCTTCCTAAGAAAACAATTGCACTCCTGTCTTGTTACTCTTCCTGCAACACCTCAGCCGTGGAGACAGGTATGGGCGTCATCTGGCCGGACTATTCCAAGCCGCATCCCACTTCCCTCCTGCCCGACACGATCCGTGGCAGCGCGATCATCGGCGCGCTGAAGAGCAGCGGCATCGAATACGTCATTACCGTTCCCGACATCACGACCAGCGAGGGGCTGCTCCGGCCGATCGCGAACGGCACGGACTTCCGCCACATCAAGGTCTGCAAGGAAGACGAGGGCATCGGCATCTGTGCCGGCCTCGCGTTCTGCAGAAAGCGCGCACTGCTCCTGATCCAGAACACGGGCCTTCTCGATTCGGTCAACGCGCTGAGGGCGGTCGCCGCGGAGTACGAGCTGCCCATCTGCATGATGGTCGGCCTGTTGGGCAAGGAAATCGGGCGCGCTCCGCGGGAATCGGAGGACTGCGGTGTGCGCATCGTCGAGCCCGTATTGGACGCCCTGGCGATCGAGCATCGCTTGCTCGAGACCGATCAGCACGCCTCGCTCATACGGCCTGCGATCGAGAGCGCCTATGGCCGGTCAAAACCGCTGGCCTTGCTGCTTGGGCGCCGGCCGAAGGCGTCTTGATGAGACGCGACCTGTGCCTCGCCGAAATTGCCAGGTATCGCACCGATCAGATCGTGGTCGCGACCTATCACGCCGCATTCGACTGGATCCGGCTTCAGCCGCGCCCGCTGAATTATCTTTCGGTCGGCGCGATGGGGCTGGCCTCGTCGCATGCGCTTGGGCTGGCCTTGGGGCGGCCCGACAAGCAGGTCATCGTCCTCGACGGCGACGGAAGCCTGTTGATGAATCTGGGGAGCCTCGTCACGATCGCGGAGGTCGCACCCAGGAACCTCATCCACTTCGTCTGCGAAAACGGGACCTACGAGGCCAATGGAGGGCATCCGACGCCGGGAAGCGGCAAAGTGAGTTTCGCCGGTCTTGCCAAGGCCGCCGGATTCCCGCGCGTATACGAGTTTTCGGATCTGCCGGCATTTTCGTCGCGGATAGAACGTCTGCTGCTGGAGGACGGACCTGCTTTCGTGGTGCTGAAGGTCGAGCCCGGAGAGCCGTCTCCGAGGGACTACAACTTCATACACGGCGCCGAAACGCGCTCGAGATTTTTCGCGGCACTCGACGAATCCCGTCAAATCGCACGATAGAGGAGGAAATCATGACGCCTATTGAGAATTACGTAACTGCGCGACACTTTTCCCTCATCCCCACCCTTCTCCCGGAGGGAGAAGGGCTTTGCATCCCTCTCCCTCCGGGAGAGGGACAGAGGGTGAGGGAAATATGTCGGAATCGTTATTCGGTGTCATGGAGTTGGGTAATACTCAATAGATACTGCATGTCCCTGGTCGGGCTGACGCTGCTCGGTGTTCTCGCGTGCTCCCAGGATGCCGGCGCTCAACAGCCATTCCCGTCCCGCGCCATCACCATCGTGGTTCCGCTTCCGCCCGGGGGCACGTCCGATATCATTGCCCGATCCATCGGGCAGAAGGTCGGCGAATACACGGGTCAATCGGTGCTCATCGAGAACGTTTCGGGTGCAGGCACGGCCATCGGCGCGCAACGCGTTGCCCAGGCGCGACCCGACGGGTACACGCTGCTCGTCGCAACCACCACGACAATCTCCAGCAATCCGCATCTGTACCGCAAGCTGTCGTACAGCATGTCCCAGTTCGATCCCATAACGCTGCTTACCCAGCATGATCTCGCGGTGCACATCAGCCCGAAGCTGCCCGTGTCCACGCTACCGGAGCTGATCGCCTACGCCGCCCGCACTCCGGGAGGCATCTCGTATTCGACCACCGGCCGCGGCAGCCTGTCCGAAGTGCTGGGTGAGATGATGAAGGCCGCCTTCAAAGTGGAGTTGCGCGACATACCCTATCGGGGGGCAGCGCCCGCTCTGGTCGATGTCATGAGAGGCGAGCTCGACATGCACTTCGACGGGATAACGTCCACCGTACCGTTCCTGCGCGCCGGAAAGGCAAAGGTCATCGCCACCACGGGAATCGAGCGAGCCGCCGTATCGCCGAATATCCCGACCCTGGTCGAGCTGGGCTACAAGGATCTGGTCATGGGCAACATCTATGCCTTGCTGGCGCCCAAGGGCACGCCGAGGCCGATCGTGGATACGCTGAATTCCCTCGTCCGCCGCGCACTGGAAGATCCAGTGCTGCGGGATCGCCTAACCAGCCAGGGCGCCCCGCCGAAGCCCACCACGCCCGAGGGCCTGGCTGAAGTCATGGCGCGCGACAGCGCCACCTTCGAGAAGATCGTACGCGAACTGAAGATCCGGACGGTCGATTGATGCGCTGAGATCTTATTCGGCCCTTGCTCCGGAGGCCTGGACGGCGCGCGACCATTTGGCGTTCTCGCTGGCGATGAAGGCCGCGTACTGTTCGGGCGTGCTGCCCACCGGTTCGATGCCCTGGTTCACGAGCGCATCGCGAACTTCCCTGGCTTGAAGCGCGGCCCGCACCTCCGTGCTCAGGCGCCGGATGACCTCAGGGGGCGTCCCTTTCGGCGCGAGCAATCCGGCCCAGCTCAGCACCTCGAACCCGGGCAGGCCGGCCTCGGCCGCCGTCGGCAAGTCGGGAAGCTTGGGATGACGCTTAGAACTCGCGACGGCGAAGGCCTTGATCCTGCCCGACCGGATTCCCTGCTCGAACAAGGCGATCTGCTCGAACATGATCTGCACGGTGCCCGCGGTTAGATCGAGGTAGGCCTGGCTGATCGATTTGTAGGTCACGGGAGTGATCTTCACGCCGGCAGCGGCCATGAACACGTATCCCGTCAGGTGAGGAAGCGTGCCGTTGCTGGTGCCGAAATTGAGCTCCCCCGGCTTCGACCTTGCCAGCTCGATCAGTTCCTTCAGCGAGCTTGCCGGAACCGCGGAATTGGCCACGACCAGGAATGGCGCGGTGATGAGAAGACTGATCGGCGCGAACGACCCGACCGGGTCATAGCCTGCATTCGCAATGAGCTTCGAGGCTATGATCAGCGCGCCGGGAGTGGCGAAAATCAGCGTGTAGCCGTCGCCCGGCGAATTGGCCACCGCCGCCACCGCGGGGGCGCCGCCCGCCCCGGGCCGGTCCTCGACGATGATCGGCTGCCCCAGGCCCTGCGAGAGCTTCGGCGCGATGATCCGCGCAATGATGTCCGGTGATCCGCCGACCGCGCTCGGCACGATCAGCTTGATGGGCTTGGCCGGATACGCCTGCGCGTGGGCCGCGAATGGCGACAACCCCCCCAACACCGCTGCACCAATGGAAAAGACAACCCCGGCGCATCGATAGGCCCACTTGCGTTCATGAATTGAGATGGTCGCGTCGCCCATGGGATCCTGCCGTTGAGCGCCCCCCCGCAGCCGTTTGTAACCTGGCCGATATGATCGGTTCGTCTTGTGGTGCCGATCCTACGCCGTTCCGGATGGGGTCGCAAGAATGAACGACGCAGGATCACTGGGAAGTGATCGGCGACCAGGGGATGCTATTTTCGTCCAGGTTGAGGTAGACGCTTTTCTGCGCCATGTAGTATTTCATCCCCTGGATGCCGCATTCACGCCACAGTCCGCTCGACTTGTACCCGCCGAACGGCATGTTGACCATGGTCAGCTTGTAGGTGTTGATCCAGATCGTGCCGGCCTTGATGTGCTTGCCGATTCGAAACGCACGTTTGTAATCGCGGGGCCATACCGCGCAGGCCAGGCCGAACACGATATCGTTGGCCTGGCGCACGAGGTCCTCTTCATCGCGAAAGCGCAAGACGCACGCGACCGGACCGAAGATCTCTTCCTGGGCGACCCGCAGGCTGTTGTCGGCGGCCTCAAGAACGGTCGGCTGCAGATAGGCACCTTTCGCAAGTGCAGGGTCCGGCGGCCGCCCGCCGCCGATCAGGAACGGCCGGATGGAATTGGTCTGGTTTCGCTCCATGGTCCCGGTCACTCCGCACGCGCGCCGCTTTCCTTCAGTACCTTTCCGTAGCGAACCTTGTCGGCCGCCATCATGCCGGTGATCTCCGCCGGGCTCGCCGACATCGGCACGAGGATTTCGTCGTTCATCCTCGCGCTCACCTCCGGGCTCATGACCACCTTCCTGAAATCCTCGTTGAGCTTGTTAACAGCAGCTTGCGGAGTTCCGGCCGGCGCAAACAGTCCGAACCAGAAATCCAGAATGACGCTCGGAAAGCCGGCTTCCCCCGTAGTGGGAACATCGGGGAATGCCTTGACGCGGTTCGTGGTCGCAGCGGCGAGAATCTTCACGGTTCCCGCTTTCACGAAAGAACCGCCGGTTGCGTGGATGCTAAAGAACAGGTCGACCCTGCCGGCTGCGACGTCGACCATACCCGGCGCGGCGCCCTTGTAGGGCACGTGCACGAATTTTGCCCCGGTGAGCGTCTGGAGCATCGCTCCGCCAAAGTGTCCGGTGGCGCCCACCCCCTGCGACGCATAGCTCAAACCGCCGGGCCTCTGGCGCGCCAGGGTGATGAGATCCGCCATGGAATTTGCCGGGCTGCTTGCGGGCACGTACAGGAAATGCACCGCGTTGTACAGCAGCTGCACGGGCACGAAGTCCTTCTCGGGATCGTACGGCAGATTCGGCGTCATCAGAGGATTGACCACTACGATCGCGGGATTCGCAACGAGCAGCGTATGACCGTCCGCCGCCGCGTTCTTCAATACCGTGGCTCCGACCGCGCCGCCCCCGCCCTCCCGGTTGACGATGATGACCTGCTGGCCGGTAAGACTCGTGTATTTTCGTCCGACGATCCGTGCCAGGACATCGGTGCTGCCTCCAGCCGCATAGGGGACGATGAGGGTCAGCGGTTTCGAAGCCGACGACTGCGCGTACGCCGGGCCGGCAACGCTCGCTGCGATTGCGGCTGCAAGCACTGCCAATGCCGCGGCAAGGGAACCAAGCTTCCGCACGCGAGCTGGTATCCACTTTGACATCGTGCTTCCTCCTCTGGAAAACCTGATTTCGGTTACTGCTCGAACCGGCTCGTCTCCGGCCTCTCAGATGACGCCCGAGCGGCGCAATCGATCGATCTGTTCCGCGGCAAAGCCTGATTCACGCAGCAACTCGTCGGTGTGCTCCCCAAGGGCCGGCGGTGGGCGGAAATCGATTTCGCGGCTCCCGTCCACCCTGACCGGCCGGTGAGGGCCCTTGATCTTGCCGTACCTGGGGTGCTCGGTCTCGTAGAAGACTCCGAGGTGCGCGATCTGTGGGTCCTGTTCCAGGTCCTGGATCTCGTGCTCGGGCGCATAGGGGAAACCGGCCGCTTCAAGCACCGGCATCCAGTCCTCGCGGTTGCGCGTGGCAAATACCGCGTCGAGCTCCTGCGCCAGCGTCTCGTAGTCCCTGACCCGATCCATCCGGTGCGGGTACTTGGCGATCCAGTCCTCGCGTCCGACGGCCCGGCACATCGCCTGCCAGAACTTGTCGACCGAGGACACGTGCAGGCCGATGCGCTTGCCGTCCTTGCAGGTCACGTTGTAGGCCTGCGACATCGCGGGCCGCTCGAACAGGGGTGGCACTTCGCCGGTGGTGAAATAGCTCATGATCGGCTCGATGCCCAGTCCGATCATCGCCTCGAGCAGGTTCACCTCGACGAGGTGGCCGTTGCCCGTGCGGGCGCGATCGAGCAGCGCGGCCTGGATCCCGAGCGCGGCGTAGTAACTGGTCACCGGATCGGCGATCGCCGGCCCGATGACCCTCGAATCGTTCGCGCGCCGGTGGCGGCTCGACCAGCCCGAGAGCGCCTGCCCCACGTTGTCGAACGCCGGCCTTTGCGCGTACGGACCGTCTTTTCCGAACCCGGTGATCGCGCAGTAGACGATGCGCGGATTCACCGCGCGCATCGCCTCGTACGAAATGCCCAGCTTGTCGGTCACTCCGGGGCGATTGTTCGTGATGAAGACATCCGACCCCGCCACGATCCTGCACAGGGCTTCGAGGCCCTCCGGCTTCGTGAAATCGATGCTGACGGAGCGCTTGTTGCGGTTGTGCGACTGGAACTGCTTGCTGTAGAGCCCCACCTTGTCGAATTGCCGAAACGGGTCCCCGCCTCCCGGCATTTCCACTTTGACGACATCCGCGCCGAGCTCGGCGAGGAGCGCGGCGGTATAGGGACCCGCGATGTACATGCCGAGGTCCAGCACCCGTATGCCTTGCAGCAACCTCATGACCGTGCCCTCCGGCGGATCCCGCGCTTCGGCGGGCGTCTCACTGGACCTTCAGCCCCACGAATCCCGCAATGACATTTCGCCGAGTCCGACGTGATCCTATTCTGATTGGCGCTCCGGCTTGGAGTCCGCCATGCCAGTTCAAACTTCCTGCGCCCCGCCAGCTGCCGGCCGTCGAAGCTCTCCGTTCAGCGCGCTACAAGATGTTGCCAAGATTCACCCAGACTGATTTCCCTTCGGTGAAGAGCTGCAATGCGTCTTGCCCCATTTCTCGTCCAACCCCGCTATGCTTGAACCCACCGAACGGCGCCGCTACATTGAGAGCACCATAGGTGTTGATCCAGACACTCCCGGCTCGAATCAGACGAGCCAGCCGATGTGCCTTCGTGATGTCCGAAGTCCAGATTCCTGCGGCCAACCCGTAGCAGCTATCGTTTGCCTGAGTTACGACATCCTGCAAATCCTTGAATGGAATCACCGCCAATACCGGGCCAAAGATCTCTTCCCGAGCGATTCTCATCCGGTTGCTGACCTTGTCGAAAACGGTTGGATTGAGAAAATACCCCTTGCCGTTTGGCCGATCTCCCCCGAGGACAAGCTGGGCTCCTCCTTTTTTCCCCTCAGCAATGTATTCCTGAACGTGCGTTAGATGGGAGCGTGAAATCAAAGGGCCCATGCTCGTAGCCGGATCCATGGGATCGCCGATCTTCCAGTCTTGCTTGACCTTGGACAACAGCTTCTCGACCAACTGGTCGTGAATAGCTGCCTCGACGAAGAGCCGGGAGCCAGCCCAGCAAATCTGCCCCTGGTTCACACAGAAGCCCCGGGCCGCAAGCGTTGCGGCTTCGTCCAGGCTGGGAGCGTCGGCAAATATGATATGGGGGGACTTCCCACCCAACTCGAAAGAGACACGCTTCAGGGTTTCCGATCCGTCTCGCATGATCTCTTTTCCGGTGACCGTCTCCCCGGTGAAGGAGATCTTGTCTACCAGCGGGTGAGTCACAATCGCCTTGCCCACCGTGTGGCCTGGGCCGGTGATCACGTTGAGCACGCCCGGCGGAAGTCCCGCCTCGAGAGCCAGTTGTGCAAACCGGTACGCGGTGAGAGGGGTCAGGCTGGCCGGCTTGTGTATCAAGACGTTTCCCGCCGCAAGCGCGGGAGCAATCTTCATCAGCGACAGAACAAGGGGCGAGTTCCAGGGGGTGATCATGCCGACGACACCTACCGGCTCCCGGAGCGTATAACCGAAACCCGTTGGGCCGGCGGGCAGCGTAGTTCCGTATATCTTGTCGGCCCAGCCCGCGTAGTAACGAAGTATCTCACAGGCAAAAGGCAGATCTCGTGTCTTGGATTGGGAGATCGGTTTCCCGGTGTCCAAGGTCTCCAGAAGCGCGAACTCTTCGGCCCGCTCAATCAGGAGCGTAGCCATCTTCTCCAAGACGGCCCGGCGCCCGGAAGGCGTGAGCTTGGGCCACGGGCCGCTGTCAAACGCGCGGCGCGCCACTTCCACAACGCGTTCCACGTCCCGGGAGTCTCCCTCCGCCACCTCGGTGATCGGTTCCTCGGTCGCCGGGTTGAGCGTCTCGAAGTACCTCCCGCCTGCAGGTTCAATCCATTTCCCATCCACGAGAAGCTTGAACGGCTTCAGGTCCATCAGGTAATCTCCTCGGTGGTTTGTGATGATATGCGCCACATCCACCGTGACAGCATTGACGTGGCGGTCCCTAACAACGTCTGCTTCCTAACCGATAAAGCTTGGCCGTCTTTTCTCAAGAAAGGCCAGCGTCCCTTCCCTGGCGTCATGGCTCGTGGCCAAGGCCCCGAGGGAACGCGCTTCCAGCTCCAACGCCGACGTGAGATCTATTTCGACTCCCCTGTTGATGAGTCGTTTGGCAGTTTCCAGGGCAAGGCGAGGAAGAACTGCGAGCTTGGCGGCGAAATTCCTGGCTTCCTCCAAGAGTCTTTCTTTTGGTACTACCTTCATCAACAAACCTAACGAAAGCGCTTGCTCGGCGTTGATGGATTCTCCGGTAAAGATGATCTCCTTCGCCTTCGCCGCTCCAATAAGCCGCGGGAGCCTCTGGGTCCCGCCGCCCCCGGGAACAGCCCCGATTTTGATTTCGGGAAGGCCGAACTTCGCGGTTTCGGTGGCGATCCGAAAATCGCAAGCCAAAGCCAGTTCACACCCTCCTCCCAAGGCATAACCGGAGATCGCGGCGATAACCGGTTGCGGAAGACTCTCGACCCGGTCGAACAGAATCTGAAATTCCCGGGCGTGTTTGTAGGTCGATTCAGAGGTGGCGGCTTTTTGAATTTCGCTGATATCTCCGCCGGCGCAGAAGATCTCCTCGCCTCCCGTGATGATGACCGCTCTCAGGTTGGGGTTGTTTCGAATCTCTTCTATGGCTTCCCCCAACTCCACTCGTAGTTGAGTGTTGAGAGCATTCTTCTTGTCCGGCCTATTGAGCCGAACGACCACGATTGAACCATCCAGATTCCAAGTAAGGTTCTTGTACATGTTCTCTACCTTGCGGAGTGATTTTTCACAGGATTTGCATCGCGTCCCAAAGTGCAATGGCGACAGGCATCGACGGACGAGCTTTCATGAACGCAAAGCCGGGTTCACGGAGCCACTTCTGCCGCTCTTTTCTTTCCCGTTCAAGAAGAATCCGTCCGGATCCAATGCCCGCAGCAGATTCAGTTCAGACTGGAAACACGGTTCATATCGCGTCGCTTTCCCAGTCGCTTTCAAGGGCCATCCGCATGCGCCTCTGAATTTTTCGAGCGCTGCGTCTTCCGTCTCCTCTTCGGCGGACATATAGCCTGCGAAAATCAATTCGCCGGTTTCACCGTCCTTTTCCAGGATTCCTCGATCAGTCACCAAAGTCGTTACGCGTCCCCCGGGAGTGGTCACGTACTCAATTCGTTCCAACAGGCGATTCTTTCTTGCCAGCCCTACCGCGATCACCTCCGAGGCTCCACTGCCGACATCATTTGCCCCGCCCGAACCACCGAGAAAACCATCGTATAAGGTGGTGTTGATGTTCCCGAAACAATCAATTTGGGCGAAACCCAATGCGCCCAGGCACCGCTCGCCGGCGACGTATGCTCCAAGAATCTGAATGGTGTCCGACAAAGACGTAGCGGTGTATACGGTTCCAAGGTTGAAGATATAAGGATCTCCCGGGCGGGGCAGACTTCCAAGCATCCCTACTTCCAGAGCCAATTCCACCTTTTGGCCTTCCCCACGAAGCAAGTAGCCTGCAAGCCAAGCCGCCAAATGCGCAAACCCTGCACCGGCCAGGATCACCCTGTGCCCGTGCTTCTTCACCTGTTCGGCCATCTTGCGCGCAGCGAGTACGCACAACCGTTCCGCGGTACTCGGAGGGGAAAGGCGCTCCTCCTCCGAAATAGGGGAATTAACCCAAGAGCTCCGTTGGCCGTTGCCAACCAGACAGTCCAGACGTTCCTTCCCGAGCCGGCGAAGATATTCGTCATGTGGCTTGAGAACCCATTCGGATAACCACGCCTCCAGAGTGTCTCTCTTCTTGCACGCTTCGCGGTATTTCATTAGAAACGCTTGGTCTTCGCCATAGCTGTTGATCCCTTCGATTTCTCCCGTGTGAAGGGCTCCTGGGTGCGCCCCGAAAGGCGCTTCGACTACCGCTCTAACGCGATGGCCGGGAACCTTTACGAAGGCGGCTTGACGACGGATGACTTCGGTAGAAACGACGCGTTCCGTCGAAACGATCACACCTTCCTCTGCCGCCAACGACCCCCATATCTCGCCATAAGGCGGAACGAGGATTGCGTTTCCCGACGAATCACAAGCCGTTGCATGTATAAGCGAGAGGTCCGGTCGGAGAGCGCGAACCAACCCGATCCGCTCCGATGTGAACGGATCTTCCATGACCCGAAAGCGATCCACATTTTCCTTTTCCATATCGCTCCCTGCGAGAGAGCGAGTCGGAAAGAAAGGCAACTTCAGCGCACCGGCCAGAAGTCTGAGAGAAAGCGTTAGAAGAGACCAATTCTCCCACTCGACTTTTCCCTCGGCAAAAACCCACTGGGCGACCGGATGTGGGCCAGGAGTCGGATATACATGGATCGGGCCGAATCCCGGAGCGATTAGGCGCCGAACGAGACGTCCGTAGAGAAGGGGAAGCACGTTTTCCCTGGGGCTCGAGGTGATCAAGGTGAAGTTGCCCTCTTGCCCCCAAAAACGACGTGCCAAAGCAAATGCCAATGCGTTGGGTCGAGACAATCCGGCGGCCATGTGAAGGCTCATGCCCGGGCGCACAAAAAGACGGATTGCTTCATCGAGAGGAACAAGTTTGCTCTGCCCCTCCGGATCCAAAAGGTCAAACGTTTTTGTCATGGCTCCGAGAAATAGCTATGATTTCCCGGAGTAGGGTCCGGCGATGTACGCGCCGAGGTCCGGAACTCGTGCACGCCGCGGCAACATCATTCCTGCACCCACCGTTGGAGCGACTGTTCCCGCGGAGTCTTCATTGCACCGCCAGCCCCATCAGTTTCGCGATCAGATTTCGCTGCATTTGCGAGGAGCCTGCCGCAATGGTGGCACTGCGTGAATCACGGAACAGGCGCTGCATGTCGAAATCCATGTTGTAGCCATAGGCGCCGAAGATCTGCATACCCATGTTCGCCACCTTTGCCGTGGTTTCGGAGGAAAGCAGCTTGGCCATTGAAATCTCGCGCAGCGCCTCCCGCCCTTTCGAGACCATCCAGGCTGCCCGCCACATCAGAGTCCGTGCCGCCTCGACTTCGGTCTGCATGTCGGCCAGCATGTGTGCGATTGCCTGGAACGTTCCGATCGGGCGGCCGAACTGCTTGCGATCCTTGGCGTACTGGAGCGCCAGATCGACGACCGCCTGCGCACAGCCGCAATAGCCCGCCGCCGCCGTGATGCGCTCGATCTGCAGGCCGGAGAGCATGCACTCCCAGCCCTTGTTCTCGCCCCCGACGAGCCGGTCATCGGGTACTCTCACGTCGTCGAAGAAGATCTCGTACGTTCCCACGCAACGCCGTCCGAGCATGTCAAGCTTGCGCAGCTTCACGCCGGGCTGATCGTTGTCGACGAGAAACAGCGAAATACCCTTGCGGTACGGTGCCTTTGTATCAGTCTTGGCGTACAGGTTGATGACATTGTTGCTGGCGCCGGCCCCGGTTGCCCAGAGCTTTTGCCCGTTGATGACCCAATGATCGCCGTCGCGCCGCGCCGTGGTGCGCATCGCCCCGGCGTCGGACCCGGCGTCGGGCTCCGACATCGACACCGTCATCTTCTTCTCGCCCGAGAGCAACTTTGGAATCCAGTAGCGCTTCTGCGATTCCGAGCCGTTCTTCAGCACGTTCATGCCACAGAAGGTCGTACCCCCATAGGCGCTGAAGAAATCGAAGGACTTGCGAGCAAGCTCTTCGGCGATGACCACCATGTCGATGGCATTGCCGCCGAGCCCTTCGTATTCCTCCGGAAAGGGCATGCGCAGCAGGCCCATCTCCACCCATGCTTGATACAGCTCGTTGGGATAGGCCTGTTCCCGGTCCAGACGCCGGATGTACTCGGGGGTGGCGAGCCTGTCCATCATCCTGCGCACGCTCTCGCGAAGCATGTCTTGCTCTTGGGTGAATTCGAAGTCCATACCCCGTCCCCGCTTGCGCAATGCCCGCTATCGCGTGAATGCCTCGTGCCCCTCCAGACCGGGTTTGTACAGTCCCTTCATGAAATCGCCGATGCCGCTCTCGACCCATGCCCCCTTCTGCACCAAGTACAGCTCGTTCTCCTTGGCGGTACTGTAGTTCATGGCCGCCTCCCAGGGCATATCGAGCGAGAACTTGTAGGCTTCCTTGGTCGTGCGCAGGGCAAACGGGTCCTTGGTCGCGATCTCCCTGGCCAGCGCCATCGTCTCGGCTTCAAGGCGGGCTTGGGGTACGGAGAAATTCACGAATCCGATCTCGGCCGCCTTCTTGCCGTCGAACCGTCGGCCGGTCATCCCGTAGAGCAAAGCGTCGCGCGGCCGCAATAGGTTGGCAAGCGACTTGGAGACGTGGCCCCCGGGAAATAAGCCGAAATTGATCTCCGACAGGCCGAACTGGGCTTCGTCAGCGGCGATCGCGAGATCACAGCATTCGACATTCGGGAATGCGCCACCGAAACAGTAGCCGTTTACCATTGCAATCGTCGGCTTGGGATAATAACGAAGCGTACGACCCCGCCATTCCTGAAGCACGCGACAGATATGATCGTATTCGGCGGGCTTCTTCCCTTTAAGCTCGTAGAAGAACTCCTTGAGATCCATGCCGGCGCAAAATGCCTCGCCCGCGCCGGTAAGCACCAGGACCCTGACATCATCGTTGTAGCGCAGATCCTCGAGCACCTGGGCCATCTCGAGTACCAGTTGCGGATTCATGGCGTTCTTCTTCTCGGGACGATTCAGTATAACTTTCGCGATCTTGTCCTTTATTTCTACTAGCACCGTTTGATATGACATTCGATTTCCTCTTCTCGTCTATCGGATGGTTGTTCCGATCCAGAACCGTCAAGTACGTCGCCCCAAAGCGAATCAATCCTGCGTTCAGTGCGCTCAAATTGCTCTTGAAGTGCATTCAAGACAACAGCTGGAACATTCTTCAAGGACATCGAAAGTATTGTCCAGTATAATGGACCTGTCAAGCTGAATATTGGGACACGCTGCGGCAACCCAATCGCTACGCAAAACGCTATGATTCAGCCGCTATCGACCCCACGACAATCGCGTGCCGCCTGACTAACGGATGCGCGACTTGAGAAATTGTTCGACACAAGGAAATGACATGAGTAGCCTTTTGATATCTTTGGACCCTGTCGATGCGTGAGTCTAACCAGGGATCCGCTTCGAAACTGGAATCGAAGCTCGGCGCGGCGAATTCGACGGCTGACCGAGCAATCGATATCTTGCTGGTGTTCTCCGAAGAACATCTGGTGTGGTCCGCCGCGGATATTGCCGCGCATTTCGGCATGCCTCGCAGCACAACCTACCGATATATCAACAGCCTGCGCGCATACAAGTTGATCGTCGAAGATGACAGTGGGGGCTACCGCCTCGGACCGAAGATCTTTCCCCTTGCGCGCGTCGCAAAAGCCAGCAATTCGATCCTGCGCGTAGCTACTTCCACGCTCAGAAAATTGAACGATACGTTTGGCGAAGCGGTATCGCTCTTTCAGCGCATTGGTGAGGACGTCGTCAACCTCGATCATATCGAAGGCCGATATCCCGTCAGAATTACCTATCCTCGAGGACAAATGCTTCCGTGGCCTGCCACTGCAAGCGCCAAAGTGCTGTTGGCGTTTGCGAATCGTGCCGAGCAGGGGACCATATTTCGCCTCTTGGAGCCCGTTCGCTACACCAAGAAGACGATCACGAATCTCAAGACGCTGCGGAAGGTATTGGAGAAAATCCGTCATGATGGATACGCGTTTAGCGATGAAGAGCGCGACTTGGGCGTTCGAGCGATTGCGGCGCCGATTTTCATCCGAGGCGAGGCGCGGTACAGCATCACCTTGAGCGGAGTGTCTTTCCGTCTCACGGACAACAGAATTCCCGAGATTGTTTCCGCGGTCAAGGAGACTGCATCCACGATATCGGCCAATCTCGCGGCCACTGAATACTGAAGAAGACTCGGTTAGACGCCCAGGTAGCGCGACTTTATCTCAGGATTCTCCCGCAGTTCCTGGGGAGACGAGTGATAGACAATTGTTCCCTTGCTCATGATGTAGACGTAATCCGCGTGCTTGAGCGCGAATGCCAAGTCTTGCTCGACGAGCAAGACAGAGAGGTGCAGTCCCTTGATCCGGTCGATCAGGCGTCCCAATTCCTGCACGATGATGGGCGCGAGACCCTCCGTGGGCTCATCCATCAGCAGGCACTCGGGATTGCCCATCAGTGCGCGCCCGGTGGCCAACATCTGCTGCTCCCCTCCACTCAGCTTGCCTGCCCCGTGCCGGCTACGTTCCTCGAGCCGAGGGAAAAGCCGGAACAACGTTTCCACATTCCAGGCCTTGGCTGGACTCTGCTGCCGCCGGCGCGCGGCGATCTGCAGGTTTTCCCTAACACTCAAGGAAGGGAAGACGCGACGGCCCTGGGGGACAAGTCCGATCCCCATGCGCGCAATCTCGTAGGCCGGCTTGTGGGTGATGTCGGTGCCGTTGAAAACGATCTCGCCCCTTCGCGGAGGCACAAAACCGATGATCGAATGGATCAGTGTCGTCTTGCCCATGCCGTTTCTGCCCAGGAGCGCGGCTATGCTCCCACGTTCGACTTTCAGGCAGGCTCCCTGCAGTACATGACTGTCACCGTAGTACGTATGGACATCGCGGATTTCAAGCATCGCACTGCTCCGCTCCGAAGTAGATCTCTCCAACCCTCGGGTCGTTCTGAATCTCCTTGACGCTTCCCTCGGTCAGGAGTGTCCCGAAATGCAAAACACTCACCCGGTCGGCAAGTGCGAAGGCCACATCCATATCGTGCTCGATGAAGAGAATGGTCATATTGCTGTCGAGCTTTTGGATGATTTCCACGACCGTCGCACTCTCGGCCGGTGATAGGCCGGAGGTCGGTTCGTCCAGGAGCAGCAGCTTCGGGTTTCCGGCGACTGCCATGATCAGCTCTACCTGGCGCTGGTCGCCGTAGGAGAGGTTTCTGACCGGAATCCCGGCCTTGTCGCGCAGCCCCCACTCTTCCAGAAGTTCAAAGGCCCGACGTCCGAGGTGGCGATAGGAAGAGACCGGGCGCAGCATCGAGTACTTGACGTTATCCAACGCCTGGACAGCGAGAAGCACGTTTTCGAGCAAGGTCAGATTGTGGAAGAGGTTCGTGATCTGGAATGTGCGGGTAAGCCCCAGAGCCGCTCGGCGATATGGCAAGAGCCGCGTGACTTCCCTTCCAAGAAAATGTATCGCACCGGAAGACGGCGCCAGGGTACCGCTGATCAGATGGAAAAGGGTCGTCTTGCCAGCGCCATTGGGTCCGATAATTGCGCGGCGCTCGCCCGGTTCGAGGGAAAGATGCATATCATTGATCGCCTTCAGCCCGCCGAAGTTCTTGCAGACATTTCGCACCACGAGACAATGCGAATTCATCTGTCTGCAGACCTTCGAAGCTTGGCCTTGAACGTGCCGAGGATCCCTTGGGGAGCAAATAAGACCACGCTCACGTAAATCGCCCCCAGGATGAACGGCCAGCGTTCGGTTTGACCGCTGATGACGTTCTCCAGGAGCACGATAATGCCGGCGCCAAGCGCAGGCCCGATCAGCGTACCGGCCCCTCCCAGAATCACCATGAGCATCACCTTGGCGGACAAGAGGATGCCCAGGTCCGCCGGACTGACGTAGCCGATGTGGTAAGCAGCGAACATTCCCGCCACCCCGGCGACTGCTCCGGCAATGACGAAGGCCAGGTACTTGTAGAACCAGACGTTGTATCCGAGAGACATCATGCGGGTTTCGCTTTCCCGAATCCCTTTCAAGGCAATGCCGAACGGGGAGCGGACAAAGACGGACAGCACGCCGACGACGAGGACAAAGAATACGAGTACCAGGTAATAGAAGTTCACCGCGTCCGCAAAAGAGACAGGGATGCCGAGGTTCGGACGATGGATCCCGGGCAGGCCGTCATCTCCTCCTGCGAGCGAGCGCCACTGAAAGGCGATCCCCCAGAGCAGCTGCGCCAAAGCCAGAGTGATCATGAGGAAGTACACGCCGCGCGACCTTATGGCGAGGAGTCCGAGCAGAGCGCTTAGGGCGACCGAAGCGCCAAGTGCAGCCACCAGCACGAGCCAGAAGACGCTCGTGACCTTCAATGAGACGAGCCCGACCGTGTAGGCTGAAATCCCGAAGCTGGCTGCATGACCGAGAGATGGCAGTCCGGTGTATCCAAGCAGGATATCCAGGCTCATGGCGAATATCGCGTAGATCATCATCTGCGTGACCAGGTCCACGTGGTAGTTCGAGAGCGCCAGAGGCAATAGCGCCAGTACAACCGGCAGTCCCAGTGCGGCGGCAATTGCCGGAAGGCGCATCGTCATTTCCTGCCGAACAGCCCCGTGGGTCTCAAGAGCAGGACGAGCGCCATCGCCCCGAACATCGTGAACAGCGTAAATTCCGGGAACAGAGCTTTTGCGAAGTTGTCGAGAAGCCCGATCAGGAGACTGCCGACGAAGGCCCCCTTGAGGCTCCCGACTCCGCCGATGATCACCACGACGAGCCCCAGCAGCAGGATTTCGATGTCTGCGCCGGGATAGACGCCGACAAAGGGCCCTCCGATGACTCCTGCAAGGGCGGCAAGAGCCGCCCCGACCCCGAAGACGACGGTGAACAGCAGAGGCGTATTGATCCCTAGACCCCGGGTCATTTCCTCGTCATCGACCCCGGCCCGGATGACGGCCCCGACGGCGGTCTTTTCCTGAAATAGCCAAAGACCCAAGGCAACGAGCAGCCCCAGTCCGATGACGAACACTCGGTAACTGGGAACGACGATACTGCCGAAGCGGTAGGACCCTTCGAACACCGATGGTTTGGGAAGAACCTGAGGATTGCCTCCCCACATCCAGAGACTCGCATCGCCAATCATGAAGAGAAACCCGAATGTGAGCAGGACCTGGGCCAATTCGTTCTTATAGAAACGGCGCAGGAAGAAGCGCTGCATGACGATTCCCAGTACCACTACCGCTGCAATGGCGCACAAGATGGCGAGAAGGAAACTGTTGGTGTTCTTGATGACCGTGAGGCCCAGGTATGCTCCCAGCAAGTAATAGGAGCCGTGAGCAAGATTCAGGATCCCCATCAGCCCGTAGGTGATGGAGAGGCCTGCGGCAAGCAGGAACAAGAGCATCGCGAAGGAGAGCCCGTTAAAGATCTGGACAAGCCAAAATGTCATGGGGCTGTTCTACCGCTCAAGGTGCAAGAGCACTCACATGGCAGGTTTCGGTTCCTTCCCGGAGTAATCGTAGAAGCCCTTGCCGCTCTTCCTTCCAAAGTGGCCCGCGGCGACCATCTGGCGCAAAAGCGGGCAGGGAAAATACTTCTGTTCGCCGTAGGCCTCGTACAGAACATCGAGAATACCCAGCACGGTGTCCAGGCCGATAAAGTCCGCAAGCTCCAGCGGACCCATGGGATGGTTGAGCCCAAGACGATCGGCTGTGTCGATATCCGCGACGCTTCCGAGCCCTTGATAAACGGCATAGAACGCGTCGTTCATGGTTGGCGTGCCCAGGCGCACGGAGAGAAATCCGGGAAAATCTCTTGCAAGAATGACCTGTTTGTCCATGGATTTCGCAAAGCCACGGATAACCTCGATCGTCTCGGGCGAGGTAAGCAATCCTCTAACGATCTCGACCAGCTTCATCACGGGAGCAGGATTGAAAAAGTGCATCCCGATAACATTTTCGGGCCTTCTCGTCGCGGTCGCGAGCTTCGTGATGGAGATCGAGGAAGTGTTGGAGGCGAGGATAGTCCGCGCCGGGCAGACCTCGTCGAGACGCTTGAACAACTCCTTCTTGGCGGCCTCGTTCTCGACCACCGCCTCGATCACCACATCCACGTCCACGCCTTTGGAAAGATCCGGCGCCGGACGGATCCGATCCAGGATCCGCGCCTCGTCTTCCGCGTTCAACTGACCTTTTGCCTTCTTTCGGTCAAGCTGCTGTCGGATCTTCTCCTTTGCGCCGAGCGCCACTTTTTCGTCCACGTCGTTGAGCAGCACCTCAATTCCCGATTGGGCAACCAACTGTGCAATTCCGGACCCCATTTGACCCGCACCGACAACCAGGAGCTTGCAGATATCCATTGTCATTCCTCAAAATTGACCGCATTTGTCTGTCGTTGGCTGCTTGATCGCCCGCTTGCCCACTTCATACAGGTCCCAGGAGTGCGTCGCCCCGGCGAAGGACAACCCGCCGAACCTGCCAAGGGGCGCCGACCGGACCGGCAGGAACTGTTGCGAAAAGCCCTTGCCGCTACTTCATTTCAACGTTGCGCTCCTCTCGTCTTTCCAGCGCAAGGGCTTGAATTCGAATCGGGGCAGCCTCTGCGAACTCTCTTCCACGGTCATGCGGATCCCGGTTCGCTCACGCAGCGCGGAAGCGATTGAGGAAAGCAGCGTCGCTTTCCCGGCTTGGGGGAGCGCTTCGCCAAACTCGAGCATCACTTTGACCTGTTCAGAGCCCCTGTCATCGAGGAGAACTCTTCCCTGATACTCCGTTACCTCCTTGTGTTTGAATACCTCCACATCCACTGCTTGGGGCCAGACGTTCATTCCCCGTATCTTCATCATGTCGTCGTAGCGACGGATGGTCCCGCACTCGATCCCGTGGAAAGGCCTTCCACAATCGCAATCGTAGTGCGGCATGAGCCGCACCCGATCCTTCATCGCGAAGCGGATGACGGGCGACGCATGGCGCGCAAAGGAGGTCAGTACCACCTCCCCTTCTTCTCCGAACTCCACCGGCTGCCTCGTCTGCCTGTCCAATACCTCAAACAAGCAGCAGTCTTCGAAGAAATGAATGATTTGCCTCTTTTCCCCCTTTACCGCCGGGCCGCACGCGGCTCCGGCTCCGGTCCCGAATTGACTGCACCCATAGGCCTCGGTGATGTTGACTTCCTTCCCCCACACCTCGTTCATATGCCACACCCACGCGGGATCGTAGTTCTGGAATACGAGTTGGATATACTTGAGACCCTTGAAGACCTCACGCACATCGGTACCCATCTCGCGGCACACTTCGATCAAGTGTGCCAAGTAGGCTGGCGAAGCGGTAAATCCGGCTACCGGTCCGAAGCGTTTCACCATCTCCACCTTCTGATGGGTCGTATAGCTCCCCACATGCAGAATGTGGACACCCAAGAGGTGTTCCGCGATGACCATCGACTTCGGGAAGGCCAGAGTGAGATTGGTGGGCAGCGGATCCAGGTGGATGTCACCAGGCCGATAACCCGCCCAAAACACCATCCTGCCCCACCCAACGGCCATCGGAACGATGTCTTTCAGGTTCCAGGCGTAGACCTCTTGGCCAATACCGGACGTACCGCTGGTCAGCAGGGTGAACTTCACATCCTCTCGGCTGCACTGCAATCGCTCACCATAAGGAGGGGTTGCATCCTGGTCTCGCAGCAAATCCTCCTTCTCGATGATGGGCACTTTCTCACGAAATTCTTGCCAATTATGAATCTGTTCCGGCCTTGCCCCTGCCTTGTCCAGAAGCCGCCTGTAGAAGCTCGATTTGTTGTAAGACTTCTCGAGAACGTCCTTCACCTTCTGCCATTGATACCGCTCCAAGTCCTTCCTAGAAGCCTTTTCCATAGGGGTGAATAACATGTTCCCTTCCTCCCTTTCTTACTGTTTCACGATTTGCCGAGGACGGCGTTGCAGTCGGTCACTTTGTTGGGATTGGCCTCGGGCAATTTGGAGTACGATTCCGCTGAGTCTTTCCAGAACTGGGAGACATTTGGGTAGGTATCAATGACGATGTTCTTCCATTCCTTGCCGACGCGGCGGGTTTCCACGATGTAATGGTTGTAGACCACTTGGTGATAGGCATCGAAGGACAGCGGTCCGCCCGGTGCGACGAACTTGGTGCGGCCCAGAGCCCTGAGGAAATCGCCTCTTCTCCCCTCTATATTTCCATCGACGGCTTTCAGGGCGTCCACGATTGCCCGGGCGGCGCTGTATCCGCTCGCGGAATTGTAGGAGTCGGGGTACTTACCGTATTTGCCCTTGAATGCTTCCAGGAATTTCTTGTTCTCCGGACTATCGAGAGTTGGTGTCCAGAAATTGTTGGAGACGATCCCCTCCGCCTTTTCTCCCAACTGGGCAACGTTCACTTCCCGCAGAATCTGCGAGAAAACGTCCACGAGCGGGTACGTATTCTTCAGACCGTATTCGGAATACTGCACCGCGAATCGAACCGACCCGCCTCCCACGATAAAGGCCACCACGGCGTCAATGTCCTTTGGCAGCTTCGCCAAGTAAGGGGCGAAATCCAGCGTGGGAGGAGGTGCCCACTGTGCTTGGACTATCCTTCCACCGCCGAGACAGTACGCCCGTGCAAAGCCGGTGGTAACCTCGTATCCAGCGGCGTACCCGGAAGAAACAAGCGCGACTCTCTTGTATTTCCTGGCAGCCCAATCGCCCATGGCATAGGCATCCTGGTAGGAGTGGTGCGTTATCCGGTAGATATTGGACGCCACCTTTCCGGGCATGGTGGTCTTTATGCCCGCGCAGTCTCCCGAGATCAGGAATGGGATTCCGTTTCCACTTATGTAAGGCTCCGTGGCGTAGAGGATGCTTGTCACCACGCACCCCGCCAGAATACTTACGTTGTCCCTTTCCACGAGCTTCTTGATCTTGGTGAGTCCTTGCGAGGGCTCGCTCCCATCGTCTTCCACAACGAGCTCGATCTTCCTGCCGGCGACGCTCCCTCCGACTTCATCGAAGTACAACTTCATGCCATCCAGCGTAGGCTGCCCATAGGAAGTAAAGGGACCGCTGAGGGGCAAGAAGACGCCTATCTTGATAGGGGCCTTTGCAATCGGCGCAGATTGCGCGAAGGCCACATTCACTCCCACCACAAGGAAGATCTTGATTAGCACGAAAGCGACGAGTGTTTTCATCCTAGTCCCCTCTCGCAGAGACATTGGTCGAGTCGAACAGCTCCAACATTCCTTCCAACCAGGAGCACATCAACGTGGCCGATTGGGAAATAAACAAATGCGGGGATTCTCGTAGCTTCCTAAGAGGTTCTAAGGCCTGAGACAATCTCTCCTTCTCCTCCATTTGCTCCATGACGCTCACCTCCTTTTCGTTGTGACGAACGTTCACGCAAGGTCTGACGACCCTTCTGTCTGGAACAACGGGGCCTTATTTTTCTAGACGAAAAACTTTAAGAGCGTTCTCCCGGAGCACCTTCACCTGGGCTTTCTCCTTCAGTGGCAGTTTGAGGAATCCCTCCTTGCATCTCGCCATTCCGAAACCGTTGGTGCCGAACAGTACCTTGTCGCGACCGCGGGTATTCATGAACTCGACAAGCGCTCTATCGAGGTATTGAGGCATGTGAGCGCTGATATCGACGTACACGTTCTCATGCTTCCAGGCCATGGCGATGAGTTCTTCACACCACGGCCAACCGGTATGGGAGGCAATGAATCGCAAGTCGGGGAAATCCAATGCCACTTCATCGATATGAATGGGCCTCCCGCCTTCCGATGGCATCTTCTCCAGAGAATGGCCAATTTGCATGGAGAACGGGATGTCCAGTTCCACGCACTTGAGGTAACACGGGTACATCCGACGATCGTTGGCGGCGATTCCCCAGCCCAGAGTGTGGGCGTAGACACCCTTGAATCCGTATTCGTTGACCGCGCGCTCGATCTCGCGAATGCTCTCCCGAATATTGAGCGGATCGTATCCGGCCATTCCGATGAGCCGCTTCGGATGTCTTCGTATGATCTCGTGGACTTCCTCGGCGCTGTACGCGAGGGTGGCTGGTCCGCGGTACGCGCCCATCTTTACCGAAGACACCATGGCATACTCAAAACCCGCCGCGTCCATCTTCGCAACATATTCGTCGGCGTTCTCCGAGATATCCGGAAAGATCTCGGGCAGCGGCTTTCCCCCCAGGACCGTCCGCCTCATGTAAGCCATCTCGGTCGAGCCCCAAAACTTCTCCTGGGCGACCCGCGTAAACGGGTAATTCATCACGTCGATAGCGAGTGTCCTTGCCGCATCTTCCATCACCGACTTCTCCCCTAAAAATTTGGAAATGAAACCAATCCATTAGCAAACGGGAATATTTGATCTACATCACGTCGAATCGTGTTTCGACGTGTCGCAAAGTCGCATTTCCATACCGGTTCAGATTCGGGATCCGAAATCGTCCTTTCGCGGGGTATTTTTCTTCCCTCCCGCCCATGGAAGGACTTCTTTCCCTGCGTCAACAGGGAAATCGTTCCAATCCAACGAGAAAGGCTATCGAACGAAATGACGAAATCGAGCGGAACCACACCCAAGACGCACACCGGGCCTCCTCTCCCTATGAGCTTCTTAATCTTCCGGCCATACGCGAAGCACGCGCCACCGTTTGCATCGAGAGCCGTCGACGCGTGCCCACCGAATGACCATGCGAGCGTAATTAGTATTGTGCAGTATGTTGAGCATGTCAAGCTGAATATTGGGACAGGTGCGCCGCCTACGCTACGGTGACTGCGACGGACCGCGCTGATCGCGTCGCAGTGGCGAACCTGGCCGTGACCTTTGGCAAGCTTTCTGGATATTCAGTGCTCTTGCGACGACCGAATATTGGGCCGCGCGCCCAACGCGCGTTCCGCCGCATCGGTGAGGTACTCCTAACGCGGTTTGCACACGAGGTCCACCCGCATCGGCATATTGAATATCGCTCCATCCGCACCGGCATGGATCAGAAAGCGCGCCCGGACACTCTCGAGCTGGTCGGCGCTCAGCCGGTGCTTCGAGTGGGTCGCCCGAATGACGTCGCGTTCGAATTCGGCGAAATCGCGATAGACGACGGGAGCCAGGAAGAATCGCTCTTCGACAAGATCGAAGTTCCCCTGCGCCACTGCGCGCTGCAGCGCCGCAAACGCATCGAGCCTTGCCTGCTGCTCGTCATGGAAAATCCTGATGATCTCGTTCAACTCTCCGGCGAACACCGGCTCGGAGATATACGCCAGGCCGCCGGGGCGCAGGACGCGACGGATTTCCCGCAGGGCACGATCCAGCAGCCCGCCCGATACGTGGTGCAGGAATTTGAGCATCATCACGATGTCTGCGCTCTCATCGCCAGCGGGGATCGCTTCGGCACCGCCGAGCGCGAAGAGAAGATTGCGAGGGCCGGCGGCGCTGCGATTCAACTCGTACTGGACCGGGTCGACGTCGAATGCCGTCATTCGCGCGCCCGGGTAGGTGCCTGCAATGGCGCGCGCGTGCTCGGCGCGCCCGCAGCCCAGCTCGATGATGTCCGCATCCTCGAGCGCAAGGCAGGCGGTGTACACCAGGAACTCCGGGCACACGGCGCTCGACGTCGGATCGCTGAGCTTCATCGGCACCGATTCCTGCGCGCGCCTGCCAAGCCGATTCCCGCGTCGTGCGATTAGGCCAGATTCACCCAGACGGTCTTTGCCTCCGTGAACAACTGAAGCGCCTCCTGGCCCATTGCCCGTCAATGAAGAGCTTGAACGGTTTCAGATCCATCGCGTGGTCTCCTTGGATTCGGTTTCTTCGCGGGATATCGGCTCGATCCGATCGCTCGATCGCCGTCGCGAGAGGGTCAGGCGCATCCTAGTGCGCGCGTCCGAACCGCGCTGTGACGCGGCCGACGCAGCGGGGCAAAAGGCCGCCTTTCACGGTTACGCCCTGGAGAACCTGGCGGGTCCTCTCGCAGCACTCTGCTAGGGAGTGATCCCTCGTCTCGACGACTCGCCTCCGATCAGGCAAAGTACGCCTTCTATGGAGTGGAATCCGGCACGCCTGCACCCCAGGGGCGGTGGCGTACGCGCATGCGGTCGCGGCCCGATTCCGTCGCCTTCATCCCATCCAACGGAGAGGCATCATGAATTTCGCGCGTTTTTGTCGGCTTAACGCCAGCAAGCTTCCCAAACGGGAATTCCTGATCGAGAGCTACCCTTCGAAGGCCGCGAGAAGGGTTCTGACGTGGGAAGACCTCGAGGCTCAGACGAACAGGCTGGCCAATTACCTGATGAAGGAATGCGGCGTCAGGAAGGGCGACGTCGTCATCCAGATGGCGACGAACAGCCTCGAGTGGTACGTGGCCTACATGGCCGTGCTGAAGACGGGCGCCACGGTGACCCCGCTGAACTTCCGCTTCGCCAGCGCCGACATCAAGTACGCGGCGAACGTCACGCGCTGCAAGGTCGCCATCCTCGGCGAGGCGTTCGTGCCGCAATTCCTGCCGCTGATGAAGGAACTGGATTTCCTGAAGCACTACCTGTGCCTCGGCGCCAACGTCCCCGGCGAAATGCGCTCCCTGCTGGAGATCCTGAAGTCAGGCGACGGCACGGACGTGCTGGTCGAGACCCACGATGACGACATGGCGGAGCTGATGTTCACCTCCGGCACCACCGGCGCGCCGAAGCCCGTGTGCCACACGCACAACACCCTGTTCTTCACCGCCCTCGGAAACGCGCTCACCTACAACGAAGGCTACAACAGCGTGTACCTGGCTCCGCACCCGTTCTATCACAGCGGAACGCTTTTCCTTTCGTTCCCCTGCTACATCGCCGCGGGGAAGATCCTGATGGCCATGGAGCTCCAGCCCGAGAACTACATCAGGTCGATCGCGGACGAGAAATGCACCGGCGGCTGGAATACCGTCCCCACCTGGTCGGACCTGATCTACGCCATCAAGACCGGGAAGGTGAAGATCGAAGACTACGACTTGAGCGCCTTCCGCCATGTCGAGCTGGGCGCGCAACCCGTGCCGTTCGTCCTGATAGAGGAGACCAAGAAGATCTTCCCGAACCTGCCCATCGCGAACATCTACGGCATCACCGAGGGCGGGGGCGGAGGCCTGACGAACCTGTACGACGAGTGCATCACGACGAAGCCCGGCTCCATCGGCAAGGCCACCGCGTTCATGGAAGCCAAGGTGGTCGAGCTCGGCAGCAACGACAAGGCATTGCCCGCGGGCAAGGTCGGCGAGCTGCTGCTGAAGGGCCCGCGGCTCATGAAGGAGTACGCCTTCAATCCCGAGGCGACCGCGCGGACCGTGACCGACGGATGGCTGCACACGGGCGACCTCGCCTTTATCGACGAGGAAGGCTTCATCTTCTTCGCGGACCGCGCGAAGGACCTGATCATCAGGGGCGGCGAGAACATCTTCCCCGCCGAGATCGAGAATGCGCTGCGCAAGCATCCAAAGATCTACGACGTCGCGGTGATCGGATTCCCCCATGCGCGCCTCGGCGAGATCGTCATGGCGATCATCCAGACCAAGCCGGATGCCCAATTGACCGATCAGGAAGTGGTCGAATTCTGCGAGGGCAGCGGACTCGCGCGGTACAAGTGGCCCGAAAAGATGCTCTATACCGAAATCCCGAGAAGCGCAGCGGGCAAGATCGAGAAGCACAAGCTGCGCAAGACCTACGTGGACCCCGCGAAGGACACGCTGGAGAAGGAGTTCAAGAAGAAGATGGGCAGTTAGCGGCTGTCGCCAAATATGCGATCGCATCGCATATTTAGCGCATGTGGATTCCGCGCGCGACGTGCGCATCGCGCCATCCACCGCCAATCAGTGGCTATCCATGCTGGAAGCGTCCGGGCAGGCGGTGCTGCTGGAACCGTGGTTCTCCAATCGCACCAAGTCCATCATCAAGAGCCCCAAGCTCTACCTGGCCGACACCGGCCTGCTGTGCGCCTTGCTCAATATCCGCTCCGAGCGCGAACTGCGCCGGTCCCCCTCGGCGGGGGGCCGGGGGGGGGCGGGCGCGGTCGCCCGCCTGAGCCGC